>Ga0116231_10000415_pt1 | contig 72310 bp, 44 predicted proteins | sample S1TSphgellanicum_2_FD_89695 | JGI IMG/M metagenome (GOLD analysis project Ga0116231, IMG submission 89695) | Host-associated microbial communities from peat moss isolated from Minnesota, USA - S1T2_Fd - Sphagnum magellanicum MG | ecosystem: Host-associated > Plants > Peat moss > Unclassified...
AGGTGGGAATTAGGAAAGAAAAAAAGAAATGGGTGATAAAATAAATTTTAAAATTAGATGTGTGGGGGATTATATATAAGAGGATATGTTTTATATATATATATATATATATATATATATATATATATATATTTGGTTATTAATTTTTCTTTTGTTGTGCTAGTAGCACATTAACTAGAACAAGTTGTGTATTTTTCATTTTTTAGAAGAAGTTGATGTCGAAACATGAAAACAAAGCAAGGTGGTCAAAGTTATAGATGGGTGGGCATTTAGAAGATTCATGATTATGCGCGGACCAAAGAGAGGTTAGGTTAGGAGTTTGGATCTAGTTGGCTGCTTGGTTTTGGAACAAGAAACATGAGAAACCTTGTTTTGGGTATCCTTGGGTTGGATTTAATATGTAAAAAAGGTCAAAATCTGGTATGAGCTTTCAAAGACCAAATTAAGCAAATATGGGTTCTATGAGAATGTATTTACCCATACCTTGAGTGGTTTTGCATAACCTCATGTTGACTTCTAATTAAGAATCAAATTTTAGTGAAACAGAAAGGTGGCAAGCAATTAGACTTTTTGGGAATCTAAATTGTAAAGCTTTCTGAAATGCATTGCATAATAAAGGTTAGGATTAACAATTCAATGACCCATTGAACATTAAAAGTGTCAATTTTTGGTTATATTTCAAGAAAAGCAAAATATCGGTTAGGTTCAAATTGGGACAATACAAAGCAATTTTTAACAATAACATCAAGACTTTGGATTGCTGTAATAGAATATTGTAATTTGGTGGCCTTCAAGTGTTGAAGTTGTGTTTCTTTGATATTTGATCCAAATTATTCAAACTATGTACTATTTGAGTTTAGATTTAAGGATTCAAGTCTTTAGTTTGTCATTTGAATGCAAGAAACAATGAGGTTGTTTCAATTTATATTGTGTGTTATTTGGTATTTATAATTAGGGATTGATGGATTGACACTTTATGTTCGATGTGGTAAACATTGATGGAAGCCCAAAATGAGGTGGGAGTGGGATTTTCTTAGCATTCATGCACATATTCAACTCTAGAGAATGAATTGTAAGAAAAAGAACAAGATAACCAAGTAAAAGTCTTATTGATATAGTCTTGTCATCTAGAATTATAAAAATGCAAAACAATTTGATACAATCAAAATGGTAGTAAAGTAGTGACCAAATACTTGTAAACTATTTTATAAAATTTAAGTGATGGGTCATAAGAAATTAACATGCTTTAACTTCTTCTTCAATGAACCCATTGGTCATTTGTGGCAATTCTTGTAGTCATGAAACCTTCCCCAAACTCTAATAAACTTGCTCCTCACAAAGGTATAGTGAAATACAACCCCATGCACAACAACTCATGATTTTGAACATAACAAATAACTCAACAAAATCTGACACAAAACATAAATTAAAACTCCTAGTTCTTAAGACTTTAGCTCCCAAAACAACACAATGAAACGCATCCCACATACTAGCTCAAGGAGTTCAACAAAGAAGAAACAAAAATCCAATCATATCCTCAACAACATTTTCCATTGCACACAAATCCCTCTTTAGAACCACATTTCCTTTCAAAGTTCCCCCACTATAGTGAATACTCTCTCCTACAACACATAAATAACTTTTCTCCCACAAGGCTCTAAAATCATTGATAACACAAATTGTCAGACAAACCACTCACAAATCCTTAGAGTGCTTCGTCATTTCCCTTAATGTGATAGACACACTATTGCTATGTCTATTTCCTTTTTTATGAAGCTAATGGTGTAGCAGAAAAACATAAGTCCTCAAAGAAATAAGCAACAATAGGGCATTTTTCCCATACTATTATTCTAGTACTCTTAACCTTCCATATGAGCTCTACAACCAAAGGAAAAATCATCAACTCTTCAAGAAAAACAATGAAAACTTAGCTTTGATCCCCAGTCCATATCTATAATGCCATATGTATATGGTGAAGCTCCACACTCCATAATTTGCATCCTCCAAACAAACAATGCAACAATAGCTTGCACCACACAAAAAAAACTCCAACATTAAGAACTAACATACACAAGATAACACCAAGTCTTGTTGAAACACGAAGCCACAATAACAACATCGTCCTTCATAACTTGCAAGAAACAAAACAAAGAAGAAGCAAAGCTAACGTTGATAAATCCTTTTCCCCATCATCATCAACTGAAAGCTTTGTCACGTTCCAACTTTCAGCTGTTGATGGTACTGTTTCATCCAACTAGGGTTTCATCAACCCTAAATCCCCGTCCCGGCATGCTATGTTAAGGACATTGATGAGTATTCTGAGAACAACTCCTCCATTTGCGAATTAAATCAACCTGAATAGAAGCGAGAGACATATACATGATATTATTGCCATGTATTATGTAATGCCTTCATTGTGACCAATGAAGTCACAATCCGACGTTCATTTTCTAACATTTTTATATGATTTTAATTCAGCATATATCTATTTCCTTTACACACAACCTTCCAAGTTAAACCATTTGAACAACCTGCACTTAAAATTGTCCATTTGCACTGACCATATATTAAGTAATAAAACCTTGAAATCAATGATGGAAGTGGTGAATCAATTTTTAGGTTATTGAAACTTGTTTGGCCATCATTCACTCATTAATATCTATTTGTATCAACCATGTTTCTTGAGACCTTCACATATACAGTTGTCCATGTGATACAACCAGATAGATACAAATGGCAATAAAACACGATCCAAGATTCTTTCATGATCATGGAAAAATCTATTCCAGAGTTTGATTGCACAAACAATCACCAACTTGATGCGCAATGTCTCATACAAATTGAATTATGTTAACCTTTCATTCATGCATTGGTCCAAAACTTGCCCAGAAAAATCCTTGTTTTCACACAATCAATTATCTTATCCATTGTCTACAAATATTGTGGTGCTTAACAACATAAGTCGGGTTCCAATTTTGAATCCAGAATTGTCAAATTTAAAGCCAACATTGTTGATAACACATCACAAATTTTCCCCTATTTGCCAATAATCCACACAAATTTTCAAATTGCACAAGACTACAAATATTGTGTGCATTATAACAATCAAATAAAGAAGCCCAACAGAGTCCACTGCTTCATGTGGTTGCTCCTGGAATATGTTGCACAACCACAAAAAACAAAAACATTAAGTATTACATTTGAACAAGTGCCACTTCATGCTGAAGATCAATGCCTTTTTTTGCACATGGGACTTTTCATAACCCACCAACAGGCCAAACAATGCCCATAGAAGAATTAGAAAAAATATATTTAGAGGGCACCTTATATAAAGGAACATCCCTCCTAGAAAGAGGAGGCATATTACATCTAGAAGGTGTAAGAAACCTTGCCCTCCTACACCTTGTGATCTATCTATGTTTAGGTTCATGATACATTCTCACTTTGAGCTTTACAATGAGAAAAAGTCCAAGGGTGATTCCCAAAAGAATGAGGACGAGGTGACCTTATGATAATTGCATTGGCAATTGTACATTATACCTTTCAATCTGGTAAGGAGTTGAATCCACAACCTCTCACAATGAGGACACCAGTTCCAAAGCCTGTGACAAACACATGCCTCATGGCAGTCATAGTCTAGTTATTTGACCAACCTGCATGTTTCACATGACAATGTTTGCTGCATCATGCAATTCTGTACTCCCTTCCAAAAAGTCATATTCTTCAACCTTTCTCCCAAAAAAATTTGTAGTTCACAGTAGAAACTTCACTTGTTTAGGTTGTTTAAGGGTTTTGCAAAATGGCTCATACTGCAACTGCTTTTGCTCTCATTCTTTGACTTGAACCATAGAAATAATGCCCATGATCACCATCCATGTAGATCATACTCTCATATTGTCTATGCATCTTTGATATTTATCTACCTCAGTGCAAACATTGCGCTGGAAAACTTGTTTGAAATAAACCTACTACAGATGATGCACCTTGGTGAGGAGTGTGATGGGAGTTGTCACTGTTGCTTTGACATTTTCCAGTGCTTCAACTTTCCTTCTATGTTCTGTGGGGCTCAGCAGTGTCAGTTGTTGGTTGTGTAGGTAAGTCCACAAGAGATTGTGGGGGAGCAAAATACATTTGGAGGGACATACAGCAGATCAGGATTCCCAAAAATAGCTGCCACACAATCAAGTAAACACACCTTCAGTGAAATTCATGCTTCATAAGTCACTGCATGCAGCAGGACAATGTACCATTCTAGGTGTACCACAACACAATTAATTTGTATCCTGGAACTTTCATTAGAAGTGATATACAAAGAATATCTCTGCAAACTGATAAGTAGCATGTAGAAGGTATGTACCTGCAGAGTAGGTCTGAAGTTGAAGAGATAGATGGACAACACCATTGTCAGCAACATAGCCATTGAGGTTGCATAGACCTGTTCAGAACATGACATTCTGTTGACATCAACAAGAGAAAGTGGAAGAAGAAAGTAACATGGAGACAATACTACATGCTCAGAAACTGGAGTTTATTGCTGTATCTATTGAAACTAGACTAACTCAAAGATGAGTGCAAGTTAAGAAGAGCTGAGGTATATCTCCTGATATATCCTCAAATACTGCCTACATAGCTGTATCTGCTGACAGCACTCTAGGTCCCAGATCCACTGCCCTTTCTATGGGTTCGTTCTACTATCACCAGTGCTACACAAATACCTCTGATGAGAATTGAGAAATCTCCATACCCAATGCTACACAAATTATACAAAATTGGTTCAGTGCAGTTCAGTATAACCAACACCTTAAACCTTCAGAGGCACACCTGCCCAGCAACAAGGGCCTGAATCTCCTGGCCATTCAATGCACATCTTACTTACTATTTAGGAATTATAAACAACTTGCAACTATGCAACATGGATTCTAACCTTAATTTATGCAGGTGCACTCAGAATGAATATGCAAGAGCTGAGAGAGGGGAGAGGACCTTAACAATGTTGTCAGCATACTTCATCACCCAAGATACAAGGAGGCCAGTACAGCCTAGATTCAACACCACTAGCCATGTTGTAACATTGTACCCAACCAGCAACCTGGACCACCAAGCCCCCTTTTCATATGCCCCAAGAATGTCATCCATTGTCAAACGGATCATGTTGAACAGCACTCCAAATCTGCGAGGAAACCCCACCCATCCCCAACTGTGGATCAGACAAAAAAATTGTTTTGGCTATTTGCATCTAGGTTACAATCCAAAAGTCAATAGATTCTTTTCCAAATTCTACATTATTACAACAAGCCCAGTATCCAGTTGCTTCATAGTATCTACATGGGAGTGTGGAGGACAGTATGCAACATAGTTCAATCCAAGAAAGACATGGAGGACTGAATGAACAGCAGTTCTTCACATTGTACTATGTAATTACTGTGCTTACTTTACACACAATTTCATGAGAGAGCATCATGTAGGCCAGAACTGTCTGACATTCTACCAACATCACCACAGTTGAACCACTGGTGACCTGACGAATTTCCAATGTTCACATAGGCAGATTCCATACTTGTGATAAGTTGGGAATGAGAGTGTCCATCACAATGAAGCTCCTAAAACATCTCATGAGTTGGAAGGGATGTGTTCTACATAGTCCACAATAGCATTATAATTATTGCATGGAAGTGAGGAAAGCAACAAGAATATGAGAGGAGAAGAGAAATAAAAAAGGGTGACAGTTACACATAAAGTTGCATGTTCTGCCAATGGAGGGAGTCCTGATTCTTCTTCATGAGAAATTCAGTGTAAACTCCTGCCATAGCCGAGAGACATGCTGAGAGTATGCCAAAAAGGTAACCTTGTATTGGTGCTGCTAGCAGACTTCTGCAATCAGTCTCCCCACACCCTTTCACCTGCACCACCCACATCATCATCTTGTAAAAATTACATCAAAATCTCCACTGCTGCGGTTAAGACTTCCAATTCTTAGATATCAACCCAACACAGAGAGCCAGGCAAGAATGATGAACCTGACTGACAGTAGTGCCAATAGTGAGTAACCCAATTGCCATCCATTGAAGCTTTGATATCTTTCTCTTCAAGAACGCTCTGTAAACCAAAACACACTAGGACAATGTTCAATATCACCTTGACTAAACACCACAAGACAGATGGCTTACCCTACTCATGACTACAGCACAGATTGATCACATTTGCAAAAGCTTTCTGGAATTCAATGGCTGACCTAAAGAGAATGGCAGTTGTGACAATCTTCAGATTCCCCATAATCTGGTATGTTGAAGTGTCAACATATGTCAGTGTGGCAAACTGCACATTGTTGTGGATGAGGTAAATGATGGAGGGAATCGGGTAGAGGCCTATGCTCCTCCAATCTGTTGTTATTCTGGGAGGCTTGGGTGTGTTTGATTCCTTCCAGAGCAGAAATGTACTCACTAAGAGCTGCACAATTACAACAGTCCACAAAATGGCTGTCTGTCACACATCACATTGTAGCTCCACATTAACAGGTTTGCAACCAGAAAAAAAAGCCTATGCAACAGGCGTACACAGAAGGGACATACATACATCCAGACCTTCATTTTAACATGGGAAAAAACAACAAGACAAATTCAAATTCCTGTTTTTTCTGGAAAAAAAAGTGCAACAGCAGCCTCTGACCTTCAATAGTTCACCTAAGAAAGGTACTGTTGCATAATCGTATTTGTAACCTCCACTGGTTTGTGACACAGTTGTCAATATGCCCTGCCAGAAGGCTGTTCCATGAGTTGCAAAATTGACCATCTATTTCTTCTACTCACAGGCTTGTGAAGAAAGGAGCATGAGCAAAGAAAGGGGAGGGGAGGGGAGTGCTGCAAGAGGACTGAGGAGCCAAAGACAGAACCACCCAAACCCTAAAAACCCAATACCCCATCAAAGAAAGGGTCCTCAAGCTCAAGGCTGAATGGCGAAGAACCAGCGATTCCCAAGCAAGGGAAAAAGAAAAGAAAAGGGAGGGCCAGAGAAAAATACACATATTCATCACTCTCGAATTTTTTCTGGAGCTTACCAAGGAGCTGGTGAACAAAGTAAGAACAGCAGCGACAACGAAGGTGCGCATGCGCTGCACAGGGTGAGGGTGGTGAATGCCAGGCTTCGCATCATCCACATGGTCCGGCTCAAAATTGATACTCTCGTGCACAAGGGTGGTGGTCTCTTGTTGATCCCTCCTCTGTCTGTCTCCGTTGAAGGAGTTGGCACCACCACCCATCAATCTGATCTCTCTGGCACCCATTCCGCTCTTTTTTTAGCTTCCTGAAACCTCAAGCTCCTGAGAACACTGGCTGCTATGCCACATAGCCGTAGAAGAGAGCAAGGAGGAGATGCTGCTGATTCCCCAGAAATGGAAGCTGGCTGGCATCTGAGAGAGAGCGTTCCAAAGGGTACGAGCAAAAAGGAGTAGCAACTGCAAGAGGTAAAGCGAAGCAGAAACGAGGATAGGGTCGATGGCGGCAGTGGTACACCAACAATGGACACACGACAAAAACTGTCATCAATTTGAGCAGCAGGTGTTCTCGGAAAGTAGAAGAAAAGGAGCTATCAAAAGCAGCTTTGCCACGAAGAAGCCACAAATGTTGCAGCAATGCTCTCTTCTGTGTGCTGCTTGCGGAAGACCTAATTAAGTTGACGTCCAAAGGTCTCAAGTCCAATCTCAAAGCAAAGCGCACCCTTGACAAATATTAGACGACATCAGAAAGTGCAGTTTTGTCGGAACACACAACAGTTGACGAATGAGGTGAGGTCCACTACCTTCTACAACCGCATGCTGAACATGCTCGTGCACCCAAAGACGCAAAAAAAACCTTTCAAACTAGGTATCCTCATTCAAGCACCCAACAAACTGTATACCTACCTTGAGTTGTGATATGAGCAAGAGAGGAGTCTCCCCAAGGGAGCAAAGCATAAACTCCAACTTGTCTTTCTGAATGCAGCACCTCTCACCATCGCCATTTGCTCTTTTTTATTTCTTTCTAATGTACAACAATAACCATGTCAAGCATGAACAGCAGGGGAAACAATTTATTAGTAGTACTACACAATTGCAGATGATTAGCATATGCTGCATCATTCTTCTTCACTACTGTACAACACCAAGAAAAACTCCCATTGATGATTCTTGGATTGCTGCATGCTAATCCAGAATCTCACTCATTCTTATTATTGCTGTTGCAAATCCCATACATATTTTACCTGATTGCTGAGCGAAAAAAATATTGCAGTCAAGATTTGTTTTAAGCGACACTTGGCCCGTGTGATCATCTTACGTTTGTTCCTCACATTAGGGTTTAAGGAGAATTTCAATCTTTGGATCTCACTGTACTGCAATGCTTCAGTTGCAGTAATGCAAGTTGTAGTAAACCCTTACAGATACCCAGTTCACCTCACATCAGCTTGAGCAGCCACATTTCCTTCAACCATTAGCATGGGATTGGGCATTGTCATTTCCTCCTGGGGAGTCTGCTTTGACAAAGCAGCCATATCCTTACAAACAGTTTAAAACTTGGAGTCTAAGCTATGAGTTTCTGTCACATTTTTGCAACCGACTTCTTCCTTTCATGACTATATCTTGTACAATCTTTCATTCTGAAGAGGAATTGTGTAGAGGTTGCATCATATGCAGAAAATGAAGTGCTTGTTTATATAGGTAGTGCATAAGCAAGCACTTAGTTCATATAAGTGCTTGATTGTTATGTAAAGCCTTTTAGGAGAGTCAACACTAGTTACTTTATCATTGCTTCCTCGAAAACTGTTTAGCTATATCAGACTCAGCTGCACTCAAGTAACAGTTTGTGCAGACCTGATCCATAGCAGGGAACAGAAGAGCTGTGGGGTGAGATAAAATCCTTTGCACGTGTTATAAGACTGCAGAAGTTGTTCTGCTGGCCATGATGGACAATTCTCAAACAAACTTCATGCTCCATAGTGGACAATTCTTAGACAAATTCATGTTTAGTAGTTTCTCATGGATTAACCCACTGAGAGACAGCCTCAGAGGTATAATGTATTGAATCTTAGGTAAGCTTAATCCACCTGAGCATCAACATGATTAACACTTGTGTACAGGCTTGAAAAGACTTGAGGCCATCACAATGCTGCTTGCAGAAAACTGCAATCATAGTACACCTCAGTTGAGAGAAAAGGATTGGGTTGTGAGAGAAAAAAACCATATGCATATTAAAGCCATCACAAAGGTGAACACACAACTTGGAGAATTCACATTGTGTAACATACTGGCAGTCCTTGAGACTGTTCAACGGTTGTTGGAAAGCATTCATGTGGAACAACAGAGAGCCTCTCTATCCAGGTGCCTCATTGCAGCACCTCACAGCTAAACCAGCATAGCCATGGTCCATTTGTTGATCACGTATCTTGAAGAAGATCCACATTACCATTCCATTCTTGTCATGTTACAACCCTCACCAACATCAAATTTCAGAATTCCTGAAAGCATTCCAGCCACCCTTCAAGGTACCATGCAGACACCCAAACTCATGTTGAATTGTCACAAGCTGCATGAAGCCAATGTATAGAACATCTACCATTTCATGAAATTTTAAAACCTATTTCTAGGCCACTCTTAGAAGCTAATGAATTTTCTCTCATGGTATTACAATTCTAGAATCCAGAAAGGAAAAATGCTGTTCAGACTACCTCAGATTGTAAAAGCATTCAAAGAGTTTTCCTGGTGTATTCAGAGGGCACCTTATGACTATGAATATCCCCCCTAGAGAAGAGGAGAGATATTACACCCACTCCTTTTGGAGGGATGGCGGTATCTTATGCCTACCTATAATGGGGAATCTAGGCCCCTTATTTTGGGAACACCCCCCACCCTAGGGATTTACCCTACACTTCAAGCTCATCACCCCTATCTAATAGAGGGTTAAAGAGCTAGGAAGCAACTAGCAACCTTACTTATGCATTGTGTTTGCCACCTTTTGTTTTGAAATGGCTTTGGATTGTAAGATTGTTGTTATCTGAACACAACAAAAGTACAAGAAATTTGAGAATTTGATCTTACTGTGCCTAATATAACTATTCCCATCATATTGAACTCTTTTACTTTAGGGCTTGAGGGTTGACTCTAGTGGTGAACTTTAGTGCTATCAATTGAGGTAGATTGAGAAGGTATGATGGAGATAGATGTGCACTTTTGGGTCTTTCGAAGATGATTGATCTAGAAACTAAAAGTTCTAAGAAAACTTGAAACTCGTTTTCATTACTAAAAGTGTGAGAGGTTTACATCCACTTGTTACACTAAATTGGTAGATCGATCATCTTCAGGTACCAACCTGATATTAACCTTCTAGATGGGTCCAATAACTAGACACTATTGGGTGAAAGGACACATACCTACCCTAAGGGTGGAGCCCAATAGCAGATACCACCTACCTTAACCCTAGAGGTGGTTTGTCTCAGGTCAGGGTTTCTTTTTCCATTTTTGTGATGTAACTGAATTGGTGATCATCTGTAACGCAGTTTAGCCAAATATGACAGGATATGACAGTAAAAATGTTTAAGCAATCCTTTTTGGCTACCTGCTGGAATCCACTAGAGAAATCTGGCAATTCCTCAAAAAAAATTGTTGAAATCTGGAGACTAGTAAACCCAAAAAAAACGCATATTTAAAGGCATTTTGCAAAAAAAAGAAAAGCCAACTGGCTAAATTTAGCCAGGAAAAAAAAAACGCTGGGTCACCTTTGTAATCGTGTTCAGTTAACACTAACTGACTGGCTGAATAGCTGGTTAGTGTGCACTAAACACTAACTGAATGGTTAGTGTGACAGTTAGCGCGACACTCACTCCATGCCCGCTGCTGCAGCTTCTCTCTCTTCTGTCTCCGTTGCTGTTGCCTTCGTTTCCATGGAAGCGTTTCTCGCGTCCTCGTCGAACGTTTCTCTGCTGCATTGCCTCTGCCGTGTTCCGCTCATTTGCATAGCTTTGCAGCTGGCGTCTATTCGTCTATTCCTGTAGGAGCTTCGTCTGGCTCCTTCTTTCTGAATTGTTGTAGCGGATTCCATGTTTTTGTCTCAGCTGTGTAAGAGTAGGGTTTCGTTGCGATGTCCAGGATTTGTGCTGGAAGTTTGTTCGTCCGTTTCTCGACTCTCGACAAGCAGCTCTGGAGTCATCAACAAAAAGGTAGTGATCGAGGAAAAGCTGGAAGAGGCGTTGACCCCGACGGAGCTGGAAGTGGAGGATGTCTCATACCAACATGCAGGTCACTCGGGCGTGGAGAGGGGAGCTACTGAAACACACTTCAATGTCAAGGTGGTGTCTGAGAGCTTCGAAGGAAGTAGTTTAGTGAAGCGGCATCGGCTTGTGTATGAAGTCCTCAAGGATGAGCTTCAAACTGGCGGTGTACATGCTCTCTCCCTTATCACCAAAACGCCTCGGGAGGTTTCTGCAGGCAAGAGCTAAGTATTTTCAATCTTCAATAGCATAAAATCCTTCTCATTTTGCATTTGTAGGCAATTGGGAGAACGAATTCTGTAATGAGAGGCATTCTTCAGTGATCCTTTGGCATGCTCTTTTTGCTAGTCACAACTCTTTCCATCTCTGCAGGTGTTTTTGTCAGGAATATAAAGCAAAAAGAGCTACAATCTCTAGGCTAAAACTAGGGTTTAAAGAGAGCTTTTGAGATCTCTTGCAGCATTGATGGTTGCTCTTTATTAGACAATAATCATTGTGACAAGTGCAATGTGAAACTGGGCCATTGATGGTCACTGTATATTGAACATTGTACTTCGATGTATTTGGTTGTGATTACAAACTCTCATGCACATTCCTTTGTCTGCTACAATTTGTACAATTGCCCCTTCTTGCAAAACCTTGTAGGCAAGTAAGAAATGACCAGGTAGACAATGTAAGAAGTGAGGCAACATGCTTGTAATTCAAGCTAGGTATGAATGCAAATGCTTTTTGGCAGCAACTGAGATGTATGAGTATGTTTGTCCACTGTGTGCCTAGCATAGTAGAGGACGTTTTCAATAACACAGCTGTATATTCTCAGCTAGGGCTTAAACCAGAGAAACATGGAGTGAAGAATTCATCTTTGTGACATATATCTTTCAGAGTTTTTTTAATTAGCCTATTGAGCAGCAGTGAGGAACCACTTTAGGAAGAATGTGATTGGTGAGCAATGTATATCCTAGGAGACCCATTTTGAAATTATGCTGTGTTCTCTGTCTGCTTGGTCTTATGTTAAACACGAAAGCTCTGTCATAGTTTTGTTTGAGCATGTAGCGAGAATTTGTGTACCCGACCTGGGTCATGGAAAAGATGGGTATGTAGTTGCTGTTGTGAACAATTTAGGGAACAAATTGTCCAGCAGTATGTTACAAGTGAAGACACATAGTTGTGTAATTTAGGGCCACATCATGTGGTATGCAACTGCCTCTGATTTATGTCTGAAATAATTTAGGATTTTGGTTGTATTGTATGACTTATCCTTTATACTTTAGAACATATTTAGTCCTGCTTGATTCATGCATTGGGTGCTATAATCTGCTTGTCTTTAGTTTACATTTCTGTTGTGAGCAAGCAAGATTGAGGGTACTTAGAAGGAACCAAAGGACACCCAAATTTTGTTGTCCTCAATTCTTTTCAGATTAGAACATTGACTTGTATATGAAGTTTGCAATTATTGCTATATTTTGCTCATCTGCAATAATGGTTCATCCACCACCTGGTTGAAAAATTCTTGGTTGGGCCTACTATTTTCATTTTCTCACACCAATCCAGAAATACAAGAATGCATAAAAAGGCAGGCATAAAGTCTGTGGATCCCATTCAGAGAAGGTTGTGCACACTGCATTCACCTCTTGCATAACAAGATATTCAACTACATGTTGAAAGGAGAGGACCTGCCTGTTGTTGAACAGAGCTGTTTCTATCCACCGTGCCACCCTTGTCACCTGAATAAATCTAAAATGGTAAAGACCTTAAAACCTTAATGGTACATAATGACCCTATATGACACAGCAAACAACATGTGCTCTCCACAAAATCATTCCTCAGATTGTTCATGGTCAAAACTTGAAACCTAATTGTCATTCTTTGCGCATAATCCAAGAATGCTGGTTGAACACATTTTTCAATGGCTCACTATCAACCCCTAATTTACACCCTGCTGATTACCAAAACTTTCCACCTGCATGAGATCCTTAGGATCATGCTAGCAGAGCCCCCCCAGATCAACACCATTATCTCCTTGTCTGGATTAGGGGACAGCTAATTTTTAGAAAAACTTACAAGTTGGATAACTTTTCAATGGGAGGGCAGTCATTCAGGAAGCCCTGCAAGTTACTAATGCCTTCAACTGAGAAGCTCCTCCGAACTCTTGGCCTCCATGCAGCTAGCCGGGGAGGGGGCTCTGTTTTGAAGCACACAGTAACTACTGTGAGATTGTCACAAGAACGGCGTTTCAAAGCTTCAGCAACCAGCTCCCTGGAGCAATGCTCTGGGTCATTGTGCAGCTGCAATTCCTTTCTTGCAAAATCCACTGCATTTTGGCTGGTAAAAACATCCCACAAACCATCACATCCAATGACCAGGAACTCATCTTCCTCAGTCAGCACCACATGTTGTATCTCTGGCTCTGCACTCAAAGGACCTTCTACACCCTGCCCCTTTAGGCCTGTCATATGCCAGTCACCAATGGCCCGGGCAACTGCTAGCTGGCCATTCAGATAGCCATCATCAACATAACCTCCCAGCTTCTCAATGCGAAGCTTTTCCTTCAAGCATCCTGGTTTGTGGTCTCTGGACATCTCCACTGCCTTCCCCCTTCGGCACAATACTGCCCGACAGTCACCAGCATTTGCTACAATCAAGTTCCTGTACAATTGCAAATAATAATTAGGCCACAATCTCATGTAAGCTACCCACTACCTCTCCTCATAGATCCATGGTGACAATGGTTGTGTTCTAGCTCTGTAAGGCACTGGATCCCATCAAAACTTTAAGTTAAGCATCCTAGGCTGACAATACTACTGGGGTGGGTTACCTCCCAATATACCAGAGCTGGACATCTCTACTGTTTTGATTGCACTGACATTGCTATTAGAACCTGGAATTCTGTAAACTTTAAACCCAGATGAAATCCCCCTCTTTGGTAAATCCAACTGGAATAATCAAATGTTGATGTCCTCCATGGTCCCACATTCATTTTTCCTACAAAGAGCTCTCTGAGATTGGGCTTGGGTGAGCCTGATCTTGAAGATCAGGTGATTCAAGTGCTAAACATCTCCTGTGACACTTAAGTGGATACATAGGAACAATCAGCAAAACAAACCTTCCAGAAAGGAGTGCAGTGAGTGCAGTGGTTCCAGAGGAGAGACCATGATCCACAGAGCATGCATTAGCAAATGCATCATCCAAGCGCAAAAATGCACTTTTCACAGCATCTTCAATGGCTGTTGGAAAGGCAATGTCGTCAAGTATGTATTGAAGTACATTCTCCTTGACATAAAATGCTGCATCCTTGCCACCATGACCATCAAAAACCTGTCATTAAATCCCAATTTCATGTGGTCAGAACTCAGAACCTACGTTCAATTGTGTTTGAGTGCACTCCAGATGTCTGGAACACTTCCAAGCACAGTGGCTGGCATCTGGACAGTCAGAACACAACAGAGCTCAAAAGCCTAGAAACAAATCAATGTCTCAGTTCCTAAAACAATGAATTGCCCATCTGACAGATGGAACAGAAGTGACAACAGATTGTTGCTGTTTAAACGCATATACTGAACATATTCACCACAAAAACCCAAAACGTTTTCACCGAACAATGTCCAAAGTACTGAAGTCGAACCAGCCAGGAAAACAGCACTGACCCCATAGAAAGCACCGGAAGCTTCACCACCACCTCGAGAGCCCAGATATGTTTCCAGGTCATCAATGCGAACATGTGTGTCTTCCATCACTCTGCGAAGACCTGTGTCTGACCACACTCCAGACCGGTAAACAGGCTGAAACTCCATCTGAACACCTTCCTGGACCATGACAGAAGTATCCTTTCCTTCATCTACAATCTGGACACATTCATTCCATAGAAGTTTGCTGGTATCAGGCATACCGTGAAAGAAAAGCCTTGGCGTTTACAAAAAGAGATGTCCAAAGGCCCTGTCTCTCAATACAATCACAGAAGAAAACAGTGGATGTGAAGAAATATACCGAGTCGGAAGCCAGTGCCACTTCACAAATTAATGCACGGGTTATACAACCCCTGATGGAAACTGTGGTAGGGGCAGACATGGAAGCAGGCCGTGGCCGAGGCGGGCGGCCACCGTTATGTACGTCGACCATGTCTTTCTCTGTCACACAAGAGTTTTCGTTATCCGCCACAGGGCCATTCTCCCTCAGGTTGCCGCCTTCGGCCGAAGGCAGGAGCTTGTAAACTCCATCTAATGCGCTTATAGGCTGCGCATTTTCTGTGGCCGCTGCCATACTTGCGGCTTCTTCTTATGAGCATATAGTTTGATAGCGTCGTCCCTGCAAGATTGCACGCGTGCGACCAATCAATCAAGAAACAAAATTTCCCTCTGCTCCTCTTGATCTCTTCCTCCCCCTAACTGCCCTCCCAACCGTTCCCCGGAAAGAAAGAAAAACTCAGAACTCCCGCTTCAACAAAAGCTGCTTTACCTATGATACTACTCAGCCTCAACACAATTAAAAAAACCTCACGACTGCTGCACGCCTATCTCATCTCCTTCTTACAGTCTACCAAACGAATCAGATCACTCTCAGGACCTCTTCCAGCACATTCCTCTCCCAGCACATACATAAAAACTTGGCAACACAGCCGCACCTGGATGAATATCGACAGATCAACGCGGACAAAGATTGAGGAAAAAAAAGGCCAACGAATCGATCGCCAATTCGCGTCCTAACCTTGGTGGCACTATTACTATGTCTCCCTCGCTCCAATGACAACCATTTGCGGCATCCTTTAGCGAGACTTCCCCTTAGTTCTCCCCCCCCGCCTCCCAAACATGCAACGCGGCGACCTATTCCACTCAATCTCCAAGCACGGGACGTTATCGCGTAAGCAGCCTGCGTGCAACAAAGCGCTCGTGTGCGCCTCTTTCTTCCTCAAGCAAAGACGATCGAGAAGCAAAGAACACAGGCACAGAGAGAGCGAGAGAGAGAGAGACAGAGCGCGCAAGGGAAGTCCAGAGCGTGTGTATTCGGCCGGGTATTATACGCTTACTATACTTATACGGTTTTCTTATAGGACGGAAACCGCCATCAGCTACGAAACCAAGAGCCAATCTCCAGCGTCCGTTGCTAACTGGTCTCATCCGACGGCAAGTAAGCCAAAAACTAGGTTTACGCTTCTATACCTTGAAGCGTCAGATGATGTACATGTACGGTCCGGATGTGTTCACAAGGACACCGATTCGACGACGGAAATGTGCGTTCTGAAGAAAGGAAGGGGGGGGGGGGTAAGCACGTAAGCACGTCAGGCAGTCTCGTTGTCTCCTGTAGCGCACACAGCGGAGTTTACTTACCGCGATTGCATCGGAAGAAATGCAAAGAATTGCCTTGCTTTTCGGGAACTGTCTGTTGTCAGCTACGCCTTCTCATCACACTTTTTTTTCTTTTTCATATGAGATTTACGGCCAAGGGATGTAGGCCTAGTTGATTTTTAAATGAAGAGAAATAGTAGCTCAATATGTGAGTGACTCTGCAAGAAAAAAATCTCACATCTAAGTTCAGTTATTTACTTTTTTTTTCGAATCCGACCCTTAAAACTAGAAGTGGGACTGCAAATAGGTGAGAACTACAACTAGCAAACCATCTGGACCAGTCATCATGATTGAGCAATCAGAAATCGGAAGCAGTAGTGGGATCAAATTTATTATAGTCTTCTCAGCAAGTGTTAGGCTTTACAGTGGCTTTTCCCAGCATCAGAAAACAATGCAAAAATGTTTGGCCAAGATCATTTTGCTTTCCAATAGGTACTCCTTCTGTTAGCCTCTTGGGTCAGAATCCCGATAGAGTATGGTTGGGTTTTGAGATACTGAATCGTGATAGATGCTTTCATGTCCACAAGCAATCTCTTTTTGTCTTCTTCTTCTGTACAACTATTTCTTGTTTCTTGTGATGCGTGATCATCGATCGTCGTCTAGGTTGCTTTTTTCTTTGCACTTTCTTCATCTTGACTTCACATGGTGTCCACACTCCACACGCTTCACTTTCCATCTGGTGAATATAAAAACTATAACCCTCAACAAAGTACGTACCTAACTAACTAACTACCAGACTTCTACTGAAAACTGTGCCCCATCATGGAACGTCGTCTATGACTTGATATCATTTTGAAAACTGCTTTGACTCGAACTCTTTCTTTTGTCAGCCGCGATGCTATCCTTATCTGTCGGTCCATTTTCTGTCTTCTGATGATGGATGGGTTTCTTTCCTTTATGTAGCATGTCAGTTTCTCTTTTGAGGTCACAAGTCTATTGTGGTGATGGCACCCTTTTTCATCATCTGGGTTTTGGCCAGTGTTTGTTTCTTTTTTTTTTTTTTGGGTTTTTGGGTGGTGAATTTTCGATAAAAACAAAAAATAAAATTCTGAGAAAGAATATTCTGTTAAAAATTCTCTGTTATTTTGAAAAAATCTCCAAAAATTTAATTAAAAAAATCGCCAACAATTACTGCAATTGCCTACAATTGTGGTAATAGGGTGCTTAAGATTTTCTACATTCATCTTTTGAATATTGCCAAATTTGGCTAAACATACTTATGGATTATCACTACTTTAGCAACATCACAAAATTCACTGGTTTTGGCAGTTTAGAAAACTAGTCACAAATTATTAGACCAGTCGCCTTCTGAGTTTTTTTTTTCAATTTTGTGATGTATCACATGTGGCAATCTCCATTAGATGATTTAGCCAAATTTGGCTATAAAAAATATGAAAGTGAAAAAAAGACATCAACCATCCTCCTATATTGTTGGTCACCTAATTGAACCTGATGTAGAATCTGATGAGTGTTTAAAAAAAATAAAATTCTTTTCCTAACTTGGCTATCAGAAACCCCAAATAAATTCACACTTCTGAAAAAAATCCCCTCCCCCCTCCAAGAAACACTGGACTAGACAGATCATCTTGTTTTAGGAAACAAGTTGGGCAACTTGTTTTTTGGGTTGAGGGAAATGCCATCTTTGTTCAAAGATGGAATCAACGGCTTTCATGAAAGTTGTCATTAAACATTTTTACAACCTCCAATTTACATGCCCAAACATTTTAGATGCATGTTAGAGTTAAGGTGCCTTGATGGACTACTTTGCAACCTGATTTCTCCTCTAGAATTCTTTTGGTAATGCTAAGTGCTAAGCTAAAGATCATGTTGGTAAAGTTCATGAAAGGTGGTGCCTCTATAGTTGTATGCATCATCCTAGTAATTGAGACATTTTGCCTTCTCAGGAAGTCAGTTCGAACTAGTGTTTGCCAGATATTGAGTTTTCAACTAGTTATTAAGTTGGTTATTAATAACTTTCCATCTAGTTATTGATTTTTGATAACCGAATAATAACGTAATTTCTTGGTATTGAATTTTCAAAATCTAATAATCTACCTAGATGACATGGTTATCATCCAGGTAGGTTATCAACCCTCAACCACTAAGCATTTTTAAATAGGAAACCAGAAAGTAAAAAACTAATTTTAACTTCAATTTAAAAAAATCTATAACTGGCTAATAACCAGCAGTTATTACCCAAAATGTTAGTAACTTAACCAGCACTAATATTTTCTTTAGAAACTAACCTACCTGTGTGATTATTATAAATATTCAATAACAGGCCAACACTGGTTGGGACCAGTGTTGGGTGGTGCTTTACTTTTAAAAAGAACCTTCAGTTCCAGTTCTGAGAACTGAATTACTAGCATGATGCATACAACCCTAACCCTTTCCCCCTCAATGCCTTACATTCCTCAAGGAAAGCATACATCCTATGCAACTTGGCCAAGAAACATGGCCCCACTTCCCTAGCCAAGTTGCCAATGGAGAAAAATGTCAAGCCAAGCTAAGGAGAAAGGGGATGAGGGTCAAGCTCTTTGCTGCACATCCCCATGTTTGTGCATGTAAGACATTGCAACTTCCCTTAGATACTTTAATCATTTGTCATAAAATTCATGTATAGTAAAAAAAAAAACATTTGAAAGAATGATTTTATATTGGGCATCATTGGCGGGCATGCACACTTTGTGTTGGAGACTAAATTGAATTTTTTTGGTTCCACTTATTTAGTGCTTGCCCAAGTTGCACACCTTCATTCTCCTTACATGGTGACCCATGTTGATTTCACAGATGCATATATCCTTTCCATGCATCATTTCATTTTTGCATCCATGGACTTAAAAAGTGCTACAGTGTTTTTAAGAGGATTTTCTGTTTGTAGCTAAAATGATGATCATTCATTGGAAGATGTAGAAAAAATTGAAATCATTCCTAGGAAAATTGAGCCAAATCCATGTTTTCCAGATATTGAGAAATGACCCAAGTATCCGGGCAAGTCAGGGGCAGAGTATTAAAAATCAACCTTCTACGTAGAACTTTTGATGAGAACCAAATACAGACCTTACCTTCCATGGTATTTAAATGTTGTACAGACCCATCAAGACTTATTTGGCCTAGTACCACTCTCATAAAAATTGATACCCTACTTATACCCTCATTTGCAAACATGTGTTTCATCTAGACATGTTATCTCTAAATCTAAATGCACTTTGAACATTGCCTTTGATAGAGTGTTATCCTTTACTTTTGCCAACTACATTGCTCTAACACTAAGAGCACGTCACAAAAGAGTCCATAAACAAATCGCCCATTTTCCCATTGTTTACAATAGATATATAAACTCAATATGGACACATTATGGGGATCAGAATCCAAGAGAGCTAGGAGTCATGGTCACAAAGAATTAAAACCTGCTTTGACATCATACTAAGTGATTCTCAAGTTAGGCATTTTAAAATATTGAACCTTTCACATAATATGTGAGTATTACCAAAATGATAACTGGAGAATTGGTAATTAAGGGTATTGTTTAAAGATGCCAATTGATAAGGTGGGGGAGGGGGTGATTGTTTAATTTTTCGAATTCAATTATATGGTACCATGTATGACATAAAAATATAAATAAATTTAAAAACACTGGCTAATTGGGTTTTTATTTATTTATTTATTATTTTAGAAAAAGAACGGGGCAATAGTAGTCCAAACACTTGGAAGTTGGGACAGACTTATAATAGTGTATTCATGAATAGTACTAAGTGTTAGTACTCTGTGTTGGGCTATCTACATTGCTAGTGTATTGCATATAAGCAAATAACTTACACAGTCCATACAATTCAACTAGAATAGCTCTTGGACAACTTCTTGCCATTCTCATGGATTCTGGCTTCTTTAGCTTGTCAGCAGTGTTTTTTTTTTTAGGCAAAATTTAGTATTTATTTGATTAAGAAAAGGGGCCTTTGATCTCCTAGGTTTATTTTAGGCCGTTGGATTGTGCTGAAATCACGGGCAATCAATAACTTTTGATGTGGTAGGAGCCATATTGTTAAAGCCATGATGATTGATTATAGCCACTTTTGTGAAATCGTATGGTTGTTGGATGTCACAATCCAATCACGGTGTTGATCATCTCACATCAATTCTCCTCAACAACTATGGCCATTGCTCCTTTGCACTACATTGAAAGCCTTCGCTTGTCATTATTGTTTTGGTGTGAATGTATGTTGTTGCTAGTTTTGCCTAATGATTTTTTTGTTATTGTTAGCTTGAGCCTTGATCTTCAAGCAACAAGCCAACTTGAAGTTGTTTTGCAACTTGCTTGAATCTCTAGCTTCAAAGCTTCAATGAACAAGCATCGATGCAAAGAAGTTACAATGGCCAATCGCCATTACCTTTAAGCTTGTTGCAATTTATAGTAACTTCAACTTCAAGAGGTGAGAGTATTCCAAGGACCTAGTCCCACATTACATATAAAACTTGTGCTTCATGGTGTGCACTTGTGCATTCTACTGTATCCATTCTTGAGGCTTTTGCATATTGCACTCTTGTTGTGAAGAAATTATAACAATTGTGTGCAAATCAGTTATAATTTGTGTTGCTTGCAAGTTTTTTGTGTGCTTATGATTAAGGTCACAATTTTGTCTTCCTACAATCTAGGGTTCAAGGCATATTGAATTGGCTCTGGTTGATGTGTGCTTTGGTTGTTGCACAATGCACAAACAATGCCACCACTTAGGCCCTCATTGAATTTCAAGTACTGAAAGTTTTTTTTTTTTTTTGTTCCTTTGGAAATTTTTTGTTCCCTAAGTGATGGTTCATCTTCACCCTCACCTTCAACAAAAAATTTCAACATGTTTTCAAATTAAAACATGTCTAACATCATGCATAAAGGTAAGCACCCTTTCCATTTTTCAGAAGGAACTCCAAGAGTTTTGACTTTTGGAACTATTGGAAATGATTTGGTTCATGTTGTTGATTTCACTCAAAACCTTCCTCCTAAAAAAATTTGGAAGAAAGTTTGGGAGTTTAATAAGGTTTTCTAGGATGTTTGGGCTATTAAACTTCCTTGGGCAGAAGCAATCATTGGTCCTAATGGTAAAATGACCCAAGTGAGATATACAATTTGTAACCAAGAAGAAAAAAGAAAAAAATTATTAGTTTTTAAGCTTGATGGGTTACAGAAACATGTAGGTTGTTATAAAGCAACATTTGCATGATTGGGGGTGGTTGTCGATGAGTTTTACATGAGTTTGTTTAACCAACACCTTAAGAACGAATGACAATATGCTACTTTTCATGGGCAAGCTTCTATGGTTCAACAAATTGCAAAACCTTGTAGAAAGCAAGAGAAAATTCATGTAGTTCATCACAATCTTCCATCTATTGAAACAAAAGCAAACTATGACAAATTTCAAAGGTTGTAAGGGGTTTTTTAATTTCCTCAAATTGTTGAACAACCCTAGGAAACGCTAGATTGACACTACTGGTTGGAGCATGACTTACGCCATGCATGATTTTGTGTTTTGATCTATTTGTTTGGTAGGGCAAAAGGCCCAATTCATCTCTATTTGTGATGAAATGATCACTATAGACAATTGATCATGGATTTCAACCCATGTTTATGTTGTGGAAGGATGGAGACGTCTACTAAATCTTTTGACAATGTAGCAAGTTTAAGAAGGTTCCAGTGTTGACAATTTAATAAAGGTAATCATGGATTCTTTACTCACTTATAGTGGTATTTTATAATTTATTTAACTTCCAAATTGGTATGTTTTGGGGTAGATGGGGTGACAACCTTCCAAGGTTCAAAGACTAGTGTTACTGTGTAATTGAAAGAAAAGCACACACCTTTTATGTTAGGTGTGCATTGTGCCACATACTAAACCAATTTGGATGTGCAAACGTTGTCTCAATTGACCTTGGTTGTAAAAATCGACTTGTTGTTACAATCTATTTACAACTATTATTCACAAAGCCTTAAGAGGTCTTTAGAAAAATCTAGGTGATATGATCACATTGTATGAATTTCATGAATAGATTTTGAGTTACCATAACATATTGGACTTTTGAAGTGCCAAAAACCCAGCTTCACAGTCCATATCATATGATTATGGATTCATTATATCTATTAAAATGCTTAGTTCAATGATTTATTTTGACATAGAAAATAATGTGATGCCATGGATACAAAGGAAAATAATTTTGAAAGATTTTGAAAACCATAAATTGAGATGTACAATGAAATATGGATTTAAAAAATAAAATCCTTTATTCATTTGAATTAATAATTCAACTTCTCATTTTTTAAATGTAAATTTTTAATACAATTATCTACAATTGATAAAGTCTAGAATTTTTAAAAAAAAATTAGCCTTGTCATATGACTTGTGCAATATAATTTATTTTTCTACATTGTAAAATGGACTTTTATTTTAACACTAGTATGGACTCCACATATGCGGAAAAATATTCCACTTTAATTTGTGTTTTCACACAAGCAGCCAACAATTTGATAAAAGAAAATTTGGACATCCTTTACGATGTTAAGACTTTTCTGGGTTTAACTTGTATCCTACCCTTGTTTGAATGTATGTAATCTCTTTCAAAGTTTGTTCAAGCTCGAAATGTTTTCATTTGTGATTTCATCGATGTAGTCAAGGTTTGTGAAAGGGATTTATATAGGATATATGTTGTTCAGTTAAAAGTTATGGCTATTGAAATGGGATATTTCAAACTTTCTTTGTTGTTACAGATCACACATATGATCTTTTACACATGGTTTGGATTGTTGAACCTACTTTTGGTGTGGAATATGCAAGGTTTTAGTTTTTTTCTCACACATACATGGTTCATAAAAGAGACACTAATAAGTTTCAATTATGTTTCTAGATTGGATTGGTTGAATGCAGTAGAAGTTGTGTAACAACAATGCAGTGTTACTACTATTAATCTCATTCAAGAACTTGAACGATGTTTCCTAGCTCAAGACATTATGAATGCCATTGGGGTGATTTACCTTAATTTTAAGTGCAATTTGAAGTTGAGCACAATTTTTTGGCACAACTTTCAAAATTTAAAACACATTATTATTTTGGGAAGCATATTGGCCCAAAAAAATAATATATCTTGCCTTTGTTGGATGAAGCATTGCTAGTGTAGAAGTCATTTTTTTCAAGATTACGATGCTTGCCAATTACCATGTAACCATGAAAGCCTCCTATGGACTATAATCTATGCACAAAAAATTGGACCATCTTGTCCAACAACCAACTTTTTTCCCATTGATTATTTAAATGGCTAAAACTAATTGAATTGTCTATGGCCATGGTTATGGGCAACGTAGAGGATGAAAGATGTTTTTCAAACATGGGGTTTATGAAAAGTAAATTTAAGAATAGATTAACAACCCATTTGAATTTGGTTGTTAGGATGTTTGCCCAAAAGTTCTTTACCTTCAATAATTTCCCATTTCTTATAACAATGAATGCTTGGAATGCTACCAAATCCCACCACATTACTATAGAAGTGTAGTTGATTTCTAGCAACAAATCTCTAAACCCTAACCTTTTGTATAATATGTTCATGTGTTTTTTGTTGTGATGTTTGTATTACTTTGATTATTTTCAATCAGATGTGCTATGCTAATTAAAATGAGGTGTATGCAATTTCAATTTTTTGTAACTTGAACAAACATTTAAGTATTATTATTGTTTTGTTTTTTGTTTTTTTGCAAGCAATCTCCCATTGCAATGGGCAAGGTCTTCAAGACCGGGGTTCAAACCCCCTAGGAGATTTTACATCTATAATCATTAGCCTATAGGTAGCTGATGTCTATTAAGTTTTGCATCTTATATACTAAATTTTGCATCTTGTTGCCTTTTTTTCCCCATTGAATTGCAATTGTTTACCAATTTGTCTACATGGAGTTCCATTTAATAGCCATTTTTTTATCTTGGACCTTTCTTGGTTGCTATTTTGCATACCTCAAATTCAATGTGGTTGCTTTTGATTTTATTATTTTGGATTTGACCTTGTAGCCAGTTTTCAAGCTTGCATGTTATTTAGAAGCATAGCCACTTTGATCAACCCCAAAAAATTGCAAGTTGCCAAATTGACATACTTGAACTATCTAAAAGTAGCCAATTTTGCCACATAGAAAAATTGAAAAAAAAAACACTACTTGTTAGGTGTAATTTGGTGGGCAACTTTAATACCATGCAACATTCATGTGAAATACCTTAAATTACTTAGGGTTGGGAAGTTGTGAGGATCTTTAGTTTTTTTACATTAAAATCCATCAATATGCACATGTATTCTTATGAAATTTCCATAAGACCTACTAATCTTTTGCATTTCATGTATGTAAAAAGAAGAAGTTGTGAGATCACAACTTTGGTAGATTGTTTATAACTTTTGGAAATATTTTGAACAAATATTATGGATAACCAATAAAAATAAGTTTGGCATCACATGCACCAAGAGAGACCAATATCATAATCTTGATTTCCATAAAGAAGAATGACACATTGTTTGCCAACTAAATGTGGCTCGGTAACTTTTCACCCACATAATGATATCAAACTAACCGACTAAAAATACCGCAACATGCAAACTATACTTGAATTGACAAAGTGTTTCAGAGGAAAAGATCCTTTGAAATTTATAATGGCATAATAATTAATAGCTTAATTCATAGATAAGAAGAAGAATTTAGTTTGGTAAACAAAATCTAGTTTCACTAGTAGTGAAAACCCATCAAGTAGCATTTGTGTATATGCATAGTTTGGCATTAAAGAGTATAGAGGTAGACCATATTCATTTGTGTACCCCAAGGTTTGGAAAAAACAAAGAAACATTCCTAATATTACTTAGGTTTCCACTAATTTCAATAATCCAAATTTTATTCTAGATTGGTTCTTGAATTTTTTTTTCTTTAAAGTCAATATGCAATTAGAAATATTTTGTCCTCGAGTTCATTGTCATTTAGTTTTGACCATTGTTACATAATAGCAGGGTTGCATCAAACATGATGATTAATGATTATATTTGCGAACATACTAGCATATGTGCATTTTGGACAATTTGTTTGTCAATTTGTTTACCACCTAAACACCACATAGGCCTAATATGGGTTGTTTTTCATTGTAAAATTGCAATATCATATTGTTTAATTGTTCAAATGCATCATACCTTCCAAGGTAATGTGCAAAAAATGCCCCACCAACTTTCAATATCATATTATATAATAGCTTCTTCCTCAATACATGGGCACCAAATTCAATTTTATTTAGGTGGGTAAAATAACAAATTCATTTTCATGTACACATTAAAGTGAAGGGCATTGAAGAATGTTGATTTACATTTGTAGGATTCTTGATTTGGATTTCTCTTTCATTTCATTTTATTAGATGCATTGTTAGGAACAATATTGGGATGGTAAGTGTAAATACACATATATCTGTTGTGTAAAAAAAGGTAAATGTAAATCATCCCTTCCAATACTTTGGCATTTACAATCTCACTTTTATCACATGTAAATAGTTTTTACACTTACACTAGGGAGGAGTAAAAACCATTTTTTTACACTTATCTAGCCCTATGCAAATGTTTTTGGGTAGGGTAAGTGTAAATGGATTAGGTTTTGGAAAAAAAGAATCCAAAACTTGAGGTCCATGTCACCATCATTGTCATTTTGAGATTGAGAAACATATGTGAATTCATGTTCCCATCAGTACAACAAATCATGATTTATTTTACACAAAAATTTGGTTATGACCAAAAAGTGACATTTGCCAACTTGACCAACTAGTCATCTAGGACAAGTTGATTTTGACATGTCCAATTTTACTACGTTTTTTTTACCAAGTTTTTTTGATTGGTCAAATGAAATTGAGAAATGAAAATATATATATATTACTACTATTGAATCCCAAAATAATAATAATTTATTTGCCTACCTATTTAATAGGCTAGTTAAACCATTAAGATAATGGCTTAGATGGTAAGTATGAACTCTTCACCTCCACATTGAGGAGTCAAGTATTTAACCATTACACCACCATTTTCATAAGATGGAATTTTTTGTGAAAATATTTTAATGAATATGTTCAATTGTTTTACATTATCTACATACATGGATAAGTAAGGTAGCTTGGACTAAGTAACTACTAACCTATACTAGCCTTGCCTACTTAGACTAGATTAGGTTACACCTTGAATATATTAGGCTACCTAAGTTATACTAATATAATGTTATTTTGGTTAGGTTAGTATATCTAATATATTAATTATAATAACCTAGGCATAAGTAATAGGTAAATACACTAGGTATATTTTTGAGTGAAACCATGCTAATAGGAGTCAAAAGCAACCTCCTTAAAATAGTCCTTATCAAGATTTCTTGATTTTTTTGGTGACATAACATGTGTTTTGAAAAAGGCAAGATTTTGACAAAATTCAAATTGAAGATTTTCACCACACCAATTTTTGTTGGTTGTCATCCATTCAAACCATCAAGATCAACAATGGTCATTGTTTTTCGAATTTAATTGGACAAAACAAGTTTCACATTTAGAGAGCATCATATGTTCAAAAAGTTTTGAATGTTCAAATAATTTTTTATTTTCATCTAGAACTTTGAATGTTTGAAACCTTTGTAGCTTCATCCTTTCTTTTGTTTTTGGTGGTTATGCATTATTTTGAACTTGTGTGTACAAATTACATTTATTGTTTTATGTTTTTTAAAATTATAGTCATAAGTGTTTGTAGGGGTCCATGATTTCTACAACTTTGCATTGGCTCAAAGAATAATAAGTTGGTGTGTTAAAAGAGCTTAGGAAAGGTTAGAGAGCTCAATGAACTTTGCATACCCATTTTAATAACTTTGGATGCTCTGAGAATTCAAAGAGCTTAGAAATTATTGTATGGTTAGAAAGTTCAAATTTTTGTGTGTATCCATTTTGTTTTGTTTTTATGTGTAGAGTGCAATGGAATTAGTTACAACTACACACATTTAAGGCTTTAAGATGAATAACAAGGTTAGTAAATGATTTATGCATTTTTAAAAAAGTGGTTGTAGTGGTGGTTTTGTTGGGTCCATGTCAAAAGAAATGGTTCTAACCTTTTGCAAAACATTATCTAATAATGTAAAATATGAAATTTAGACATATGAACTTTTTGTCAATGTTAAAGGTTTGAATGGCACATGTTTGAATCCCATGTTGGAGCTCATTCTTGATCATGTAAATGAGGCAAACATAGAAAAGGTTTTGGACAAAGTAACAAAGTTCAAAATTACAAACATTTAATTGCATGTAGATATGAAAAGATATTTGTTATATTTGTGTTGTTAGATACATGGGACATCCATTATTACAAATAATGAGTTTGTGTCATGGGTGGTCAAGGGTTAGATAACATAACTAAGGGCTTTAAGTTGAATTGGGCAAAAATGGTAGCTTTGATTACAAAAAGAAGGCTTGTCAATTGGTAGCTAAAAATATGAAAGGCACCAAGTCTTTAGATGTGTCAAAGTTGAGTGGTGAAAATGTCTTTTGCAAAACTGAAAGTGATGTTATATACACATGTTCAGTTGTTACAATAGGAAGTCCAAGTATAACAACTTATCCGTGTGGTGTGTCGACAACAAAGATAGCCACAGTGTAGGATCTACATTTTCTTTGGGTGAAATGTCTAGGAGCTTAAAACAAAAAACTTGCCATGCTTGGGGGTGAAGCGCAAATATATAGTCAAAGAAGTTAATTGAGTTATGTTATAGTATGGGCAACTGGAAAGCAATTGCAATTGAAGCCCAAATTTTTTTTGATTCTACTAAATTTAAATTGAAAGAGCCCACAAATCAATCAAGCTTTTGAGAAAGAAAACAAGTTAAAACCTTATGTGGTCTTTAGGTTCATTTTGTGTTCCTTCTAAACTTTTCCATTTGAAATTGTTGATTTTATGCTAGATTTGTAAAAAGTCTAGTGAAAAAGAAGAAAATTTTAATTGGTCACTTGTTCATGATTAACAACTAGCACAAAGAAAAATGGAAACCTTTCAAACATTTATACATCATATAAATGATACCCCACTTATATGTGATAAAGGACACTCGAAATTTAAGCATACTAGAAAATCCAATCATCTTTTAGAAATAAAATGGATTTTTCAATAATGTGTTATTTTAATATAATTAGTAGTTTCCTAATGTTCAAAAATTTGTTGATGAGGGTTGCAAGTGATTAGATGGTTAGAAATTTAAATTAAATCTATCCCCAAAGGATAATTTTATTTCCATTGATTTTGTGACATGATATTCCCATTATTTTTTCGTTAATATTTCAATCATGAATTTAAAATTTTGAACATTAAATAGTGGCATTTATTTAAAATTTCCCAATGGTTACATTTCAAATTCCATGAAGCTAGATAGTGTATTTTATTTCCTCTCTTGTTTTTTTCTTACATTGGACACTTCCAATCAAACCCTACTACTTTACCTATTGCCATGGGTGAAAACTACAAAGTTTAGAGCCTTCTACTCACCATGTAATGGTTATAGCTCAAAATTCCATAGGTCTTAAAGTAATGTTGGGTGTGTATATGGTTTTTGACATACCACCTATGTAAGTGTAAATGATTTTAGGTAATTTATTTACACCTTGGGTTAATGTAAATGTATAATTTCTATTCACATCTATGTAAATGCCTAACCTTAGATGGATAAATACAAGTTTTATTTTGTGTAAATCTAGGGTGAAAGGATATTATGGGTGATCACATAATCCTATCACAACTTGATTATTGGCCATGGAATAAAGACTAAATGAATAAGCATTGTCTAATTTTGTATTTTGAAACAAATCTTCTTCTTTTATTGTTCAACATTTTTATTCGCCAATGACAATCACATAATTAGTCATCTATTGGGGCAATACTCAACATACTAGGTTGGAGCACATGTATTTACCTGGATTTAAAATTAGGGTTTTTAGTCATCCAACTGACTTGAATTCAAGCATTAAAGCTACTTCTACCTTTGGTACCCAAATAGTGGTGGGTAAAAAATACAAGATATTTACCAAGGAAAGTGTAGATTCAAGTATCCAAAATCAGTGCAATCTACCTTTTAATAATCCTTATTTAAACTTTCTATCCTAAAAGCAAATGATTATTTGCACAACAACATTGCAAATTACTTGCATACCAAAAATGTATGTGAAAAAATGTTCAAACAAAATATGGCCACCTTTAAATCTTTAGCATTTTTATTGGAAAGTTTACAACATTTGGGCGTAACATTATTTAAGTCTAAACACCCGTAGAGGCTAGAACCTCAATCTTTATTTTAACATAAAATTATTACTTAATTTAAAATAGTACCCTATACATTTGTTCTAAACTAAAATTGGAATAAATATGATATTTTCATTTAAACTTTAAAATAGTATTTTATATTTCACAAACATAAATAGGATTTTGTATATTTGTCTTACATGATTTTCTATGTGAAAAACACCATTTTTGTCCACCTTCAGAAATATCTTTTATTTGCATAAGCTCAAACAAAGCTTTTACAATATATAGTTATGTGTATGTTTATAAACGTTATAAACATATATATGAGTCTATATAGTTTGTACAATATATAAAATATATAAGTTTACCTAGTGTATTGGTGAATCACCAATCTACTACAAGCAAGAAAACAAGCAGTTTTGCCACAAGAGAGGCTTTGTACTAAAATAATGTTTTACATGAAATCAAAGTTATTGGGTTTAAAGTTCATTAACTTTACAAGGAGGGGCCGAGAAGAAAATAAAAATAAAAATGTGTGGTACAAAATTTCACCAAATTGACATTAAAAATGAATTGCATCCAATTTAAAGTTTTTAAAAAAATATATTCCCCTAATAATTTAGCATATTTTGGAGGGCCTTGGTCCATCCTCTCTCTTCCTCTACAAAAAAACCAAACCTCCCTTTCCCCATGCCATCCAAGAAAATCCCCTTTTGGAAAGTAAAAAAAGAATTCCTCCTCCCATAAACACTCCTCCCATCCGCCTTTGAAAAGGGGAAAGAATTCACACCTCTCCACCCCACACAACCCCCACTCAAACAAAACAACCCCTTGCAAAAAGGGGAAAAAAAAAGAAAATTCAACCCTCCTACCCTTAGAATCAACCAAATCTCCTCCTTCCATATCATTTAGAAACATTTCGAAAGATTTGGGTGATTGATTTTCTATGGACTATTTTGGACCCTGGGATTATCAAGAGCAGGACCGTTGGACTAATTTATTTCATTTAAGGTTGGTTGAAAGAACTACATTCATTTTAATTTTAACTTTATTTTTCAAGTTTTTTAGTCAAATCTTGTGATAGAACTATGAAAGGTGTCACACACACACCCCTCTTTTTCTTAACACATCCTTTACAAAGTTTGATGAGGTGTTTAACATTCTCCCAATATACAAGACGTTAAAAATGTGTTAATAAGTTCTATCTAGTACATGTATGAGCCTGCCTCATTCATCTTTACATGAGATTTTTGTCATTGATTTGTATTAAAGGCTTATGGTATAGGATGGTGTTCTGTGCATATTTGAATTTATAAAGAATCAATGGTTCTAGTTCTTTGAAAAAAAAAATCAGAATTACAGAACTCCCACTCCCAGCTATTTGAATTCCCTTACAGAACCAGTGGTTTTCATCATGTAAAGAATAGGGGGTTGTTGGGATGATTATTTGAAAATTTAAAAAATTTGAGAATTGTGGGTACATGCCAGAATCAGTTCTTTCATTTTTTGGATACCATGGTTATGAATTGTAAGAACCACCCAACAATGGTATAGTATTTTAAATGAACGGAATGGCAAGGAAATGAACTCAACCCTAGAGCTGAATCTCATTCAATGCTTGGAAATTAGATATTGTAATTTTGGTTTTACTTTAATGTAGACTAGGGGGGCCCTTGTGCTCTTGGCCCCAGTGTGATGATCCTTGAGGCTCTATGAGACATGAGTTTCCAAAAAACATAATCATGAAAAAAATATTTTTGTAATTTTTGATTAATTTGTAATGATGAAAATATGTTTGAATCCGACCACTTTTGCTTTAATCATCTGAAAATTGTGAACCAACAAACTTGAACACTGGCTTGTCAAGGGTTTTTTTGATGGTGTAAGAGTGCAACAAGGGGCCCCATGGTTTGGGATGATAAAGGCCTGATCAAAAAACAAAAAAAAATTGGAAAAAAATAAAAATGCTCATCTTAATATATAGATACCCTTGGTCACATGCATTGCATATTAGATACCCGCCTATGCAGATAAGGTATTGGGCTAGCATTTGCTGAATTATACCCATATTTATAGACATGGCTGTGTATTGGGATTGATGGATGCCCAGTTAAATTCCTGGGTTGAACCCCACTTCCCACCTAAATGCCCACCCAACACTAGTTTATTTACCTTTTATTTGCTCAAGCTATTATTTGTAAAATGGGTAGAAAAGGGTTGTGTTAGGTTTGGCTGAAATAGGGCTTGAGAGAAGGGAACAACAAATGAGATGTGACAAAAGAAAATAACAAGTCAAACTCCAAAACCCACGGCAATTGGTGGGTGCCAAAGTTTGATCCCATGTCCCATGTTTCTTTTGGTCGTGATGGTGAAGCTCGATGAGACTTTGGGGGCTTAGGTGCAAAACCTTGACTCCATTTTTATAAAAAAATTTACACAAACCCTCTGCATTTCAATGGGAAGTGTGGAAGCTTGATAAACACTAATTCTCTGCATGGGTCTCAAGTTGCAAGAGATCAGTATATAGATAATTGTGGAGCTAGTATCTTTGTGCTTTCATCACTTGTTCACCACCTTCCAATCTAGGTTTATCTTGTGGTTCAGTCATACACAATACTGGTCAAGGTTGTGGGTGATTTTGTGTTGGCACTAAATTTGTCTGTGTTAGTTATCTCTAGAATGTCCATATAGATGCCTAGTCCTAGAGTCTGCCACAAAGCAATATATGAGAACTTGATCTAGGAAAGGGAAGGAAACAAGCATTAAGCAAATTAAGTGCTTGTGCAATGACACCAAAAAAAGTGTAAATTGGACCTCAGAGATGAATAATACCAACCAGGAAACATGCTATTGAATGTGCATACAATCAATAGCATGTTTCATAGTATCAACTCCATCCTCAAATCAAGAAGTCCCTGGCATTTCCAAAAAATCATCAGACTTCAGGGGAAGAAAATTTGTGCACCATATAGCATGTTATACTGCTTTCAAAATACAGACATCACAAAGATAGACAATAGACAAGATTGATTATTGCATATCCTGGTTTGTCTTGATCATGCATGCTAAGGTGATTCTACAGCAAAACCAATGATCATACCAGCATGTTTTGCAGAAGATGAAGGTCAAGCCTGGTAACATTGTTTCAGAGTACAAGTAGGACACTTGTAGCCACCTCTTCAAAATTTAGATGGGAGTGCACATGCTGCCTGCCACCAATCCAGAATTGGTTCGAACAAAGGATATATGCTTGAGAACAAATAAAGTAATAGAGAAGGAATGGATTATATACACAAAATGCCCATCCCTCATCAAGCCCTGTATCTTGTAGTCTAATTATTGCCAATGTACTTGTTTCGGTGAAGATCAAGGATTTACATGGAGAACCACAAATGTAAAAAATGAAGGGAATCCAAGAAGCTGTATCTCTGTAATAGCTGCCAGAAGATATTTGGTGCACATGTTCAAGACAATGGATGCCTGACCATGTGCTACTGATGTATCAAAGGTTTTGCTCTTCTCACCATTCTTTTCTCCAATTTTCTTTTTTGCTCCTCTTCTGCAGTGTCTGAACTTGGCACTATAAAAAAATACATCGTAACTCTTTGAGAACCGTTCTCTTAAATCAAGAAGCTTAGGAATACTTTCTTCTACCCCATCCTCAATAACAACACTGTTTCCAATGTCTAGGGTCATTGGCAGGCATGGAAGGTAACCATTTATATTGATAGGTGCCTCATGAACTGCAATATGAATGTTTCCTCTTGGTCCTTTCAAGGTCTCCAGCAATCTCAGACCCAAAAGAACCAGACCAAGAATTGCAGCCCCCTCAACTTGTGGCCAGTCAGAGTGCAAAAAGGTTCTGCAAACGGTGAAGAACCTCAAAAGCCGCAATCAATTCTCCTAAGTCTTCTTGCATTTGTAGATGGCAGTCTTCAAGGCAATCATGCCCTATAATAGTAGTAACTGCCCAAATCAACCCTTCTAGCACTTCTTGCATCACCTCTAACTTCTCATCTTTCATACTGCCATTCATTCTATTTACAATATCTTCAGAAGCAACATGTTCATCCTTGGAGCTGTTACAACCAGGACCAAAACCAACAGCAATTGTTCCTTGGTTATTTAAGGAATAGTCAATGGTGCTGAAATTTTCCAATGTTGTAGACAACATTGGGATCAAGGGAGGTAAAAGGTTGTGAACAATGAAGTAGCTTTGATTGGCTGGGGGTAACAGAAGAACCGTAAGTCATTGCAGAAGAGCTACTGTGAGTGCAGAGGCTTTTTGGCTTGGATGAATGCAAGCCTGGGAATGTTGTTGCAATGCAATCAAGAAGACCTTGTTGTCAAGTTGCATGCAGTTCAGCTTCCTTATCCTCCAAATACTGTAGCAGCTAGCATTCAACAAAAGCCTTCATGATGAAGTTGAAATAACCATGGGTAGACATCACATGCAAAGATTAAAACACCATTTTCACTGTTACAGATCATGTTATACAAAAGGGCAAGGGCTCGAATTTCCAAATATAATATTGCTAGACCCAATGACTTCAGTCATGACACCATTGCTTACAGGTCCTAGGCTACAGTACAACTTCATTCACCTTGTTGCACCTAAAAGCTTGTCATACTAATTAAAGATGCATCAAATTGATGAAAGTCGTTTCAAAGATAGGTATAGAACTCTCTACAGAGTCCTGACATCCTTCAAATAATCTGTCATTGGTGAGAATTTCACTAGCAGCTAATACACTAGCAGTAAGACCTGATTTACCCACCTCCCTATTCCGAGCTCTGGTACCCACCTCCCTATTCTAGACTGTTCTGCAACTGTTCATAAGAATGAACACAAGAAGAGTGCATTATCAAAACCATCAACAAGATCAAGCATGTCTCCACTTGGACTTTGCAGAAATTGTCATGTCAAGTATACAAAGAACAACTACATTCAGATAACCATCTATGCACATGAAAGCTATATAAATAGAATCACCTGCCAGAGAAGTAGCGCCCATTCCATGTCCATCCACTCTAGGAAAGTGCTCCAGAAACCATGTTTTCCTGCTAGCAAGTCTTCGTAATAGTTTCTTTACCATTTTCCTAAAAGCTTGCTGTTATAGGGGAATGTTGTCATTGCTTCTAGCCATAGAGTACAAACCAGCAGCAATATTTTTCAGGCACTATCCACTAATTCGCCTAAAATCAAATCCTTATCAGTCACTAATTCACTTTCTAATATCTGTCTAGGAGCAACCTTTTCTCTACTTGAAGACCAGATTCTCATGCAATTCAACATTGCAAGACAATTTTTTGATGGAGAAAATCAGTAGACATCTCAGCTTGCTTTGCTGCATGAACCACACTGGGTTTGGAATTCTAACCAACACCGAACATCTCCTTTCAAGATTATCGTCAAACTTTCTTTGCGACAATTCTCCTCTAAAAACACATTGGTCCTCAATTGTCCTTGAATGAAATATTGTGGCACACACTGAATCCCCTTGGAAGTAAAAAGTTTCCCCTTCATCTTCTCTCAAAATTGCTATTCTTCTCCCCCCCCCCTTTCCAATTATGATCAAACAAACTTAAAGAACTTTTCTTTGCAACTCAAAGAAGCTCGGTCAAAAAACACACGTACAATCTCCCTCAAGAAACACACCCAAATGTCAACAGTCCTTCCAAATTCAAACATGGGATGTCTTCACACCTTTATGACAACAATGTTTACTGGATATATTTTGCAAGCAAAACAACATCCCCACAAGGACAACTTTGAGGGATATATCTTGCAAGCAAAACAAAATGCTCAACCTCAAGTTCAGAAATTTTATGATTTTTGTGGATATATTTGGACTATGGAGTAAAAATAAAGAAGAAGAAATAAATTGTTAACTAAACATTATTGAATTTTGCACACGATTGATGCAGCAGGGTGGACATTTCTTGTGTTGTAAGTGGGAGCAATATGGGATTGTCATTTTGATGGTGCTGCTATAATCAAATAGACCATAAACACCAAATTGGAGTATTATAAAATAATAAATAAATAAATAAAGGAAAATCACCTGAGAAGGGAACAAGAGAAGAAAAAAGAAAGGACCAAAGTCCAAACAAAATTTCACACCTGAAAGTGCAGAACACACAATGGGGAGCCTTAAGAGGAGAAAACGTGAAACCTAGGACCTAAACCCATCACTAGTAGCACAAAGCAAGTCATGCAAGGAGAGAGGTGAAGTATTATAGAAGTTTAATGGAAACCAAAACATTTCAATTGAAATCATGGTAGTGTAAAAATGACGTGGTGACATTGTACACATCCATTTGGCTAAATTTCTTAACATTTGGGAAACAAAAGGTTTTCTTCAATTTTTCAATTGTGTGTGCTTGAAAATCAAGAGATGTGACAAATGGAACAAAGGGTTGGAAGAGCATAACAAGGCAACAACTTATCATGTGCACACTTGGACACTTTGTTGAGTGTCAATGATGTGAGGACGCATGTTACTAGAAAGGACAACAATGGCACAACACATTGTTAAGATGGGGTTAATCCAAACCTCCCCCTTTTTAATTTTCAAAATTTTGACATTTTTTATCCATGTGCAGTGATTAGATCCATAATTTGGATGCAATTTTCATTTCATTCATCTTTTATTCCTCCTTGTTTCTGAACAAAGTTTAGTTAGTGTCCTATAACGAGGTGGGTTTAGACCACATTTTGCTTAGTGACTAAACACAAAAGATTTCTACATTAATTTGAAATTAATTAAGGATTTTTTTCTAGAAATTCATCTTGACCTCATATGTCATCAAAATTCAGCAATTTTTGAAGTGTTGGAATTATGTTGGTGAAAATTTCCATATTTTTTAGAGGTGCCGAAGTTGTGGTTGTTACTAGTGTTTTTATGGGGAGGAATGTTAAGATGTAGGTTTCAAAAGGTGTGAAGTTATATTCACACCTTTATGATGCACAAGTTCAAAAGGTATTTCCATATTGAGGGTTGATTAAGTAGCACTAGGAAGGGGTGTTGGCAAAGAAGTTGCATGTAGTTATTGTCATCATAAGTACATGAATGTATTTTTTTGTTTGTTGGTTCACTTATTGGTAGGTATTTTTAGGCCTATCCTTCCTTTTGGTTTTCAAGGAATGTTTTTGGGGTCCACCTTGATGAAAGCCTTACCCCTTCTTAGGGGCCCCTCCTTTCCTCTTCTTTCCCCACCCCCTTCTTTGGCTTTTATGAAGGTGGTTAGTCCCTTATCCCTTTATAGGTTGTTCGTTTCATTGCCTCTTCTATGACATTATGACATTTAATTGCAAAACTAATTGTATTATCAACCACTTGTAAAAATTCTATCCTTTGCAACCAAGGAAACAATGATTAGATGTCTTGAATGACTTTATCAATGATCACAATCATATATTACACTTTCATTATCTATGTGGAATAAGTATGAATAATATATTAGTCATTTATATGATTGATGGATGAAAACTTACAAAATATACTTACTTCATCAATTTTCCATCAACCATATTTCACTCGTTATGGTTTTGAATGTATGTTAGACAATAAGACATCGACATGGATTATCTAGATGTCATTTTTTCAAGCAATGACATACACAAATCTAGTTTATGATTGAATTTCAATTACTTCAAATGATGTGGAAAATATTGTCATGATGTCATGGCATTTTTTACATTTATTTAATTAAATAATATATCATGTCATTGGAAAATGGGTCCCATTATATGTTTTAAACTTTGGAGACTTATAAAATGATTTATATATAACTAAGTAATTATTATTACATGGACAACATGGCACCTTGTATATTTATAGAATCACTAACTTTAGATGATGTGGTACCTTAGGTGGCCATACAATTATTTTACAATGATTCAAAAATGAATATTAATAATTTAATATGAATACAAACAAACAAAATAAACCACAACATGTAGGGAAAAAATGCTTGATATATAATCCATTTTAAACATTCCATGTAACTAAATTAAATATTATAATTCAGAAAATTATTTAATCATTTGAAATTAATTTATATTATTCAAATTAAATTAAACTATTTAGATTGAATTATACCTCATATTTAATATGATTAATATAATTTTAAATATATATAGATATAATTGATTTATGATCCATAAATAAATATTTTATGTGGATAAATTACATGGGGTTCATACGTGTAAATTAAAAATTATTAGTAAAATTGTGATATATTATAAGCAAAATTGTAATATAAATTCCTAAACCAAATGAAAGTTTGTGATATAAAAGTTTTATTTTATTTATTCATGTGTTAGCCATAAAGGTTTTTTCATTTACAAATCATGTGTTTGAATTTATTTTTTCCAAAGTATGGTCTTTGAAATATTATTCAATAACAAAATTCATACAAAATTTTTTTGACCTGAATTTACATTTAAAATAAATAAATTATATAGTTGTGTCCATAATGAAAGAAATTTATGAATAAGTTTTCAATTTTTTCATTTGGACAAATTATCAATAAGATACAACTTATTATATTTGAAGTTTTGTGCAATGTTTAAATTAAATATGGTTTAAATAACATACACATTAGAGTATTTGCACAACAAGTGAGGTGGCTTGGTGGTAAAGGAATTGAATTCCATCCTTGCGGTCTAAGGATCAAACTTCACAAATGATGTGTTGTGGTGAACATTGAAATATTGATTGAATATTTCATACTTATTTAGATTACTTGGGTTAGATGGTTATCTAAGCAAACTTAACTAGATAATTTAGGTGGTGTACTTTACCCACTTAAATTAGGTTTTTATCTTAGTTTAAATAATGACACGTGTCAACAATTGATAGGATGAAAAATAATGAGATTAATAATAATTGAATAGAAATACATCTTATTATTTGACGCACTCCTAAGTCCCTTGTTGAACCCACTTGAGGGTCTAACTATGTAGAGTTGCGGAAAGTTGGAACTTGGGGCCCGCTCCTGACTTCCAGCACTAAAAGGGGGTAGAGGGGCGTGCTAGAAGTCTTGGGATTAGACTAGGAAGAGGGATTAGATTATTGAGCTCGAATCTACATCCAAAACCAACCACAAGAGGGTTAGTTAGCATTCAGGAACACCTTTGGGTGTTGGGACAAGTCACAGGCACTTTGACACATAAGACTCACCACGGCCCGGACTCGGGGGAAGCCATCACCTTCCCCCATATAGTATACTCTACAGCTCTTTGCCGAGGCTACATCCAAATGGCTCTTTTTCCTGGGATTCCCAAGTTGGAGTCCCAAAATTGTCCCGGGTTGGAGTCCCGGGACTTTGGACGTTCATAGCTCCTCGCTCCAAACTTGGATTGGGACGAGGTCTAAACCAAAGTTGTAGCTCTCGTCAAGAGCTTTCCAACGACGTGTTGCACTCCTTGAGGCGACGTCGTGAAGAGGTCGATTCCCGCCTTTTAGTGGTCGGGAGTCAAACTGACAATTTGATTCCCGGCCCTTCTTTTGCCCATAACTTGGGCTGCAAATGTCCAAATGGCCAATGCGAGGCCATTTTGGGCATCTACGCTTCAAGACCTTTCCATTGATATAAAGAACGCACCAAGGCGAGGATATTTGACCTCTCAAATCGTCTTCTGAATTTTCGGGAGTCTTGGAGGATTCCATTTTCCCACTTTTGAGAGTGTGAGTTGCATTTTCACACTTAGCCCCAAAGTGGGGTTGCGACATTATTTATACTATATATATTAAATCTATAATAATAAATATTATAAATTAAAGAATTATGTTTCCCAAGTTTTTGGGTATAATTTGTAATAATACAAAATAATTAAACAATAATTAAACTATCACTAATGACTTCACATATGTTTTAAATGACTTGTTCGTAATGATTTTAAGGCTATTAATCATTTTTGTCCTTTATGATTTGAATACTAGTCAAAAAATTAATCATATATTTGAAGATTTCTATTAGTGAACTAACCCTTTCTTATTTTGGGATAATATTGAAATTTCATGTCATAAATTATCATGGTGTGATGTGTATAGTGTGTAGTGATGCCATGTTAACCTAGTCATTTAATTTAACTAGGTGTTATAAAAGATGCATTTTTATAAAATTGACACGTGTAAAAAATATATCATTCACAAATGTTTAACTATGAGTCCCACATGACTAAGAATGAATTGGTGTAAAATCCATAATTTGTCAATTTTTATTGTATGTTAGGAGCACATAAGTATGTAGATGTTTGGGTCAATTCACTATATCAAAACATGACATATATGATTACATGTCAAAGCCTAGGTGACAAACCCTACACACCTTAACCAAAATTAAACATGTAAATTATTTAATCTAAATTAAAGTAAATTACAAGAGTAAGAATTTGAACTCTCACCTCCACATTAATGGGCAAAATCCTTACTATCGCATCAATTTATTTATGTAACATCAAACAGAACCACATTCTAATGAACATTATTTTTCATGCAATGGGGACTAATTATTATTATCACTTATCTTGATTACATTGGACACAATAGATCTTTGGGTTTTGTAACTTTTTTTGTGATGTCCATCATGTGTTAGTCTATTATTTGATAACAAGGACTTAAAATTCTGACATTCATTTAATAGCTACACCCATAAATCATGATTTTGATTATAGTCACAACATCTTGTTGTCATATGGCATGCCATGTCATCATCATGGGAAATTAAATCATTGTTAATTGCAAAAACAATGGTATTTTTGAATAATTAATAAATGAAATTTCATAGAATTAATATGATGAATAATGATGTTGACTATAGTCACAATACCTTATTGCCACACACACAAAAAAGAATCATGGGTTTTGCAACTACCCAAATTCACTAATTTTTGAATGAAATTGAACAAAAAATAATTACTATGCAAAATGTATGGTTTTGGTAAAAATTGATTAGAGTTTATTATAATTTATTAGTGAAATTATTAATAGTCATTTTTTATAGTCACATTTCGCATTTAATACTTTCTAATTATAATTCTAACTTTGATATTGGGTGTAATCGTGCTAATAGGAACCAAAAGTAGTCGTAACCATTGCTTAATTTTGTGTTTTTTACACCAAAATGTTTTTATAAATTTTTTTACTTGAAAATAAATTAAAAGTTTTGCACATTATCAAATCTAATATTTTATTTTATAAATGTCCAAAATATGAAATTATTTCATTAACATTTGGACCTTCAAAAGTAGTGTAATAAAACTTGTAACCACTATTTTTTAATAGTAAAACGTCTTGTAAATGGACTTGAATTTTTTTGAAAATGACATATGTTCGGGAAATTTTTAACACAAACCTTAACAAAATAGTACAAATTAAACAATAATTTTTAAAGACTTTTTTGAAGACTTTTTTTGGAAATATTTCAAGAATATTATTTTAAAAGTAGTCACATAAGGGGGCACAATGGCTCCTATTAGCTCATTTCACTATAAGAAAATTGGAAAGAAAACAACTACCATTTATAACTATATTCTAGTTGCAAAAAACATTAGTTACAAGTGTGAATGAAATCAATGGTCAACAAAATACTTTACCATCCACATATAATTGATGCCATTTGTATATTAACATAAAAATCAATAAGTTACATAATGACATGTGGCAAATGAAAAAGGTTTTTAAAAATTTTGTTTAAAAAATAAATGGTGCATCTTCATCATCTATTTTTAATGGTCCAAATAAATTTAAATCAATATTTAGGTGGGTAGGTGGGACTAAGTAGGTAGGTAGGTAGGTGGGATTAGGTAGGTATGTAAGTAAGTAAATATTTTAAATTTCCTTTAGGTTTCATCTTTAAGGTTATCTTCCTTTGATTGGTTCATCCCCATTGACATGTGTTTTTTATGTGAAAGTGCAAGGAAAAGCCTCTTCATCATATAGTTATCAAAATAGAAATGGAAGATAAAACATATGAAATTGAAATTGAAGTTGCAACTTAGTTACAATTGAAAAGTTTCATATCTTTTGTTGTCCTTTTAAATTTTGTCAATTATATAATCAAGGAGATAAGTAAATTACTAATTAACCAAATTATTACTTATAAATTTTCGTTAATAGTTTCAAATTTTAACCAATTAATAATTATTATTTTAATAATAAGTAACTAATTAGTTTATTACTATAATTTATTTTTAAATAATAATTTAAATATAAAATATCATATAACTATTTGATAAATATTAATTAAATAATCAACTTTTTTAATTACAAAATTCAATAATAATTTTAAATAATAAAATAAATAAAAAGAAAGAATAAATAATTAATATTAAAATAATAACCAACTAACATAATAGTTATACATTATTAATTAATGGTTCAGAAACTAAACAATGAAAGATTAAAATACTAAGTAAATACTAATTAATTAACCAATTACTAATTATGAGTTATTAAGTAAAAATTTCATAAATAATAAAATATCAACAAATTTATTATTATTATATAAATATGAATTAACTAACTAGCTTATTAGTTATACAATTGAGATCCAACCTAAAGAATGCAACTTTGTTGTTTTGGGTTTTAAAAAACATTATGTCCATGGTTGAACTACTTGGTTTCACAATAAACTTGAAGCTAGGATCTCCATTGGAATTTTGGGCTAGTTAGGTTTTAACACCTTCACCATTCTTGCTCAAGCCTTTCCCACCCAATTCCAAAGTGTGGAATTACATGCCTTTTTGTGATTTTTATGTACGCACCATTTTAGGTTAGGAAACCATTTACCTCTTTGATGAGGTTGGTAGTTTTTTAGTTTAAATCTCAACAATTTTGAAGGTTAGAGCTATCATGTTCTAGGGCATGCAAAACCCATTTAGAAAACAATGCATTTGCAACTGTTAATGCATAACAAATTGAGCCACCTTAATTTCTTCTTTTTCCAACATTGGTCTTATGATATTCGATAACATCAATTATGGATCAAACCAACCCACATATAATTCTTTAACAACCAAACAACTTTTTGGATGCCCTTTTTGATCCCACCCCAAACACTAATTTGAATTAACACAACACATATAGAAGAATGCTATTAATAATCACTTTCTTGCTAGTTAAGGAAAGTTTAGTTATTGACCAAAAACTGAATTTGTGTTGTATTTTGTCTAGCAAGAAATTGTCTACATCTACAAAATTCAAAGATAAACTAAATGGGGTGCCAACTTAGTTTTATCTTAAGGAAATGCCCATGTCCAATTAAAATCCGATGTCCAAAATTTTCCTTTCACTTCATTTCCCTCCTACCTTAAAGGCCTCAAATTTGGATTCATTAAGACACCTTACTGAATAGTTGCAAAATGTGCATTAACCTAATGAGGTCCTTGTGGGCTACCCTAATTGTAAAGCTTGTATCATCAGCATATTGAGCAATGAATTGATGTTTATTAGATCCAGGTAACTTAACACCATGGATTTTATCTTGCTTTAGCTCTTCCAAAGTTATAAAGTTGGCTTGACCAACTATTAGAAATAGGTAAGGGGCTAGTGGGCATTCCTAGCATAGCCCCCTTTCAATGGGAAAATCCCTAGTGGTTGACCCAATAATTAGGATGCAAGATGAAGCCCTTTGAACAAGATTTGAATCATGTTAACAAACCCATATAGAATTCCAAGCTTTTTCATACATTTGAAGAAGAAATCCCAATCTACCTTGTTGTACACCTTGGAGAAATCTAATTAAAAAAAAACCATTGACTGCCTAAACTTCTTAGCCTATGAAATAGTCTCATGGGTTAAAAAGAGGTTGTGTAGGATATATTTTAATGGTAAGAAGGTTGATTAGTCTTGGTTGATGATCTCCATCAATACTAATTGAAGGTGCAATTGGAGGGCTTTTGCAAATATTTTATAAGTTACACTAACTAATGTATAACTAATAGAAATTCGTCAAAATGTAACCAATCTATTTGTGAGTACATGTGACTATTAATCATTTGTGATTATATTTGGATAGTTTTGCAATTATTTCTTGTTTTGGTCATATTTACAACTACATTGCAACCGGTTTGTGACTATTTTGGTTTTCATCTTTCCATGTAAACAACATTTAGTTAGATTTTAATCCAAGGAAAACAACTTATATTCCATTAGTTCTGAATGTGACCAATATACTCACAACCCTAAGAATATACAAAGGTGTATTTTGCTTATTTTAAAAGGTATAATTGGATATATTAAGATTTACAAATGTATATTTTGAATATAATAAAGTTCTATGTGAGATATTTATTAGATATATTGAAACCATATTATAAGTTTATCCAAGTTATTTGATCATACTTCCTAAAATTATTACAAAAGATATATATTATTAATGTTGTTATTATAATATTATAATACTTCTTTTTATTAATTATCTTAAATTTTTTAAAAAAAACATTAATCTTCAACATTATATTTGACGAAATTAAGAAATATTATTTTCTTACATAATAATGATGATGACAATATAAATATGATAAAATTAAAACATAATTATTGAAATTAAAACCATTAAGCCTATTGAAATTATTATTATTATAGGATACTGACATAATAATAAATAGTAATAATAATAAATGGTTAACTTAAATTAGTTAATGCTTCCAATATTCATTTTTTTAATTTCATATTTTAATATTTATGTATTTATTTATACTAATTACTGAAATAGTAACTAAAAAATGTATTATATAGTTATGTATTTATTTCAACTAATTACTAGAATAATAACTAAAGAAATTAATATATAAATGTAGAAATTATTTAAATATAATTATTATTTTTAAATTCCGATTTTAAATATATGAAAAATTATTATAATATTTCATATATAGCTATAACATATGAAATAATAATCTGAATAATCAAAATAAAATAGCTAGCCTTGGATACCAACTAGGTACAATAATAATTCAATTAATGTTATTATTATTTTAAAATTATATATATATAACTACATATAGAAATGAAGAATAATGGAAAAAATTATAATAAAATAATTAACTTAGGCTAGATGTTATATTATTAGAGTTTTAATAATTAATACATAATAGTTATAATTAGCATTTAGTAATTATTGATTTTTCAATATTTCAGTTATTCATTTGTGTTTTATGAACTATTAATTAATTAATTGGTTAATTATACAATTATGTAATGAAAAATTATTAATGACTAATTAATACTATAAATAAATATTTAGTTTCAAGCTTATTTTTTCATTAATTAATTAGCATTTTTAAATTTTCATTAATTAGTTTATAATTTATTCTTTTATTAGTCAGTAAGCTTATTATTTAATTAGTTTAATTATAAGTGAACTAGTTAGCTAGTTAAGTAATCATTTACATACCTACTTATATAATTCACAAAAAATAAAATGAAAATAAAAATATTGGTAAATTGTTTAGTTGCAATCTTTTTGCAATTAAAAAATTTATCCCATATGTTTTGGCTTTCAATCTCATTTGGAAAAGTATATAAACAAGGTGTTTTGTTTTACATTTTCATATTAAAAACCATGGGCATGTGGGATGAGCCAATAAAAAAGGCTTAACCCAAAATGAAATAAAATTATTTTTGTACATAATGTAAGTTACCTACCTACCTACCCAACTTAATGTTTTATTAATTTGTTTTTAATATAGATTTTTATTGTAGATAATTATTTAATGTCATATAATTAATCTATTTTACGGAACTATAAATTTTGTTATGTTACACATACAATATTTTAATTTTTACTTAAAATTATGATAAAAATTTATGTAAAAATAATTTTTTTTTTCACATCTCAAATCTCTATTTGATTTAAGAATTATATTCTATATTTTTTCTTATTATTTAAATCATAATTGTACCAACAAAATGTAATTAGATGTAGGATATATAACTTATTGACTATATAATGTTTATAAATGGGTCATAAATTACTCCTATTACCTAGCCTATTCAATAAATAAATTACATTGCCTACCAAATTAAATAATTAATTCAAAAATTATCACATATCAACATGACAAAATACCTATCACTTAACCCACATACATATTGCATACTACTTAGTACCTTGCAATTTACAACTTAGTTATTGATTAATTAGCTAGCTTAATTTAATAAGTAAACTTTATATCATTCAACTAATTCTAATATTAATTTACTTGTTTACATACAACTTAATACCTACTACATATTACCTAACCTAGTTTATTAATTAATTACTTAAAAAACACTATGACATATCAACTTGATAAAATACCTACTATTTAGCGACATACATATTACCTATTACCTAGCCCTATTTATACCATTAATTGCTATGGGTCCTTTGAAATTTTCACAAACCCACCAAACCCTTTTACAATGTAATGGTTAGTCTACAAAAAAGTTAATGGAAAATAATTACATCGCTAAATCTAACAATTTCATTCAAAAACTGTTTTTTTTCACATTTGATTACAAGTGCATTTGTCACTAATCTTTATAGTCACAAATCAAGTTGAAAAGATGGCATGTGGTGTCCAATGGTCAATGAAACACCTTCCAAGTTGCAAAAACAATTACATTTTCATCTATTTTGGGATGTTGTTAAAGATGGATGATATAAATGTATTTTTTGTTTTCATCCAAATCGACATTAGTTGCAAATATAAGTTACATATGCAATTGCAAACCACTTTATAATGGTTTTTGTGACTATAAGTCATTTTTACCAAGTGCCACTAAGGACAATCATATGTAAAGTTGCAAAAATGGTTGATTTGGATAGAAGTTGCAAATGCATGGGTTGGAATGGACATGATTCCTTGTAGTGGTTTATATTCATGCATTCTAATTATTTTGAGATAAAAGGTCAAACTTGCCTTCCATTTTTTGCTAAATTGTTTGGCCCAATACCCATCAACATATTTACATGGGGTGTAAACATAATAAAATGACCCATGACCAATTTTTTTTTAATATGCTTACTTTGCAATATTTTTAGAATTTATATATATATATAATTTTAATATATTTTTTTGGTAATTTTTTTTCTTTACACTATTAGGTTAAGGTTGATATTAAAATTTTCTGAAAAGTATGCCATTTTCAATATTTTCAAGTTTAAAAAAAAATGTTTTTACTATTTAAAATTTTGATTATAATGTGTTTGGGTATTTTATATTCATTATATTATTTTCAAACTTTTTCACATGATCCCATAATATATTTCTTAAAAATTTGTATAAATGCACCATATATTTTTCACATTATTTTTCTACCATTTAAAAACATGTAAAACTAACCATTGGTTATTCTTGGAGTGGGTCATTTTATATTCACACCCCATGGCACATGCTTCTTTCATTCCTTAGGGGGGGTTTTCACTGACGTATTTGAAGGGAGCAATAGGGCATAGAAATATTAAGATGTTGCAATGATTTCATTCAATCAATTGTGAAAAACTCTAAATTAAACATTTATTACACACACAAACTTTTACCAAAACATTACCTTTAGACTTGGCCCCATTTGTTTTTAAACCCACCTCTCATTAGAAGAAAATTACTTTAATTGCATAAGTAAGGTTGCACCCAACATCTAGTCACAAATCATAACTCAACATGATGTCATCAAATGAACCATGGATGGTGTATATAGTTAACATATACATGTTCATCTGTTGACCATCGATATAACATTTGCAATTAGATCTTGTTTTTGCAACTATTTTCACAACTATCAAATATTCACACATTATTTGTCATGTGTCTTAAATTAAGGATTTTTTTTTAATGATTTTAATGTTGAAAAAATCCATGCCATTGAATTCCAACAACTTGTGATGGTGACACTTGGCAATTTCAAAATCCACCACATGGTTTTATGAAATTATTTGGGTGAAACTTATTCAAACATTGATTTTGGCCTTCTATTATGAACATTCATTTTAGATGATCCTAGATTGTGGTAGGTGGCACAATTGAAATTTGTCACATGGCATATTTAATTATATTTTGGAAAAAATATTGAAATCAATATTTATTTAAGTAAGTAAGTAGGTACATAAGACATACTTACTTATCTAAGTATGTAGGTGAGTTAGAGAATAACCATGTAAATATTGTTATTTCATTATATGTTTTCCTTTAAGGGTTAAACTTCTTTGAGTTCATCCCAAATGACACATAATTTTTAATGTGAAAACCTTAGAGAAAACCTCTTTTTACATAGTTCATAAGATGAGACTAAAGGACAAAACATATGGGTTAATTTTTTTACTTGCACCTTAGTTGAATGAATTATAACTAGAAGGATTTTTTCATATGCTTTCTATTTTTTTATATTTGTAAATTATATAACTAAAGAGGTAAATAGGAAATTAATTAAATAATTAATTAAATAGGTAATGAATTAATTAGTCGCTAACTAATTTACCTACCTATAATTATTTATTATCATTTAATTATTTAATTCTAAAAGTAACATCCATTCCCACTCCATATGTTTTACTAATTAATCAATTAATTCATAGTAATAATTCATCAATAATACACAATTATTTTACGAAATTATTATTTAATATATAATTCAATAATACATTTCAGTTTTTCAAATAATTTTTAATGTAAATAAATATCTAGCTATTATTTTAAATCTAAATTTCATCAATTATTCATTAATAATAAAGTTAAAAATTTTCACACCTAACCTTTTAAATGTCAATTTTCAACTAAATAAATAATTAATTAACTTAATGAATATCTAATTTAATTGATAATTAAATAAATAATAAATACCAAATATTTGATATTAACTATTAATTTATGAACCTATGAACGTATTTAGTTGATAATCAATTTTCATTAACTATTTTTAGAAGCTACATAAATATTAATTAAATAATTTTTATTAGCTAATTACCATTTTTTTATTAATATATATATTAATGATCAGTTAATTAAATGAAAATTAACTAATTAATAATTAACACGTTTATTAGTTAGTATATATTATAGATTGATTGATATCTTAAAATGAAAAATATATCAGTAAATATTGAGTATTACATAATAAAATATTTAATTGATTAAATCATCAGACTAAATTATTGAATATAATTTATTTTATTTTATTTTATTAAATTATTAAATAAATATTATATTAATCAAAATAAAAATAAAATATAGATTATTATAATATTAACTCCTTAGTAAATACTAAATCTATTTTATTGATTTTGTTATTATTTCATAGTTTTTTTTAATCAATTTGTTGAATACCAATGAATACATTTGTCTCATTCTACTAAATATGGGACCTGGCGTTCTTTTCAAATTCTTTAACACAGCCACCTTCTTAGACTAACATTAGAAGTAAGATCCCATGGGAAGAAGCATCTTTCTAATCGAGGTCACAGAGTTCTCTCATCCATGTCTCTAGTAAGGACGTGCTAAAACGACCCCCTACAAATGTGGCCTCACCAATTACATGTAGAAAAATAGAATATTTAAGAATATTGTAAGAGGATTTTTTAATTTTCCTTCACAATTTTTTCTTTGAAAAAATAAAATTACAAATCTGAACATTTCTATAAATAATATGGTTATTGGAATAAATAAATAAATAAATAAATAAATGTTCCCCCCCATAAGGCAGAGCCTTGCACATAAGGTGCTGGATCCAGTGTTAACTGGTAGATTTAGGGCAAATACGTTGACAGAAAAAAATATTCTAAGGCCATTTCTGTCCCTCTAGTTTGAATGTGACACACAATGATGATGGATGGATGGATGGATGTAAATTCAACCAAGATGTGTTTCTTTGCACCAAATTCTGTCATTTTTTTACTAAGAAAAATTGAGAAAATGTTGAATTTTTTTATTTATTTATAGTTGTAAGTTGGAGTAGTTAGTTTTGCTCTTGTTTTGGCTGAAAAAACAATCGCCAAAATTGTCGATATCACAAAATTGAATGAAAAAAAAAACCCTGTCCCTGAACCCGATCCCCAATTACGGAAAGAAGCAAAGAAGAAACGAAAAAAAAAAAGCAGTTGAAAAATAAGTACAAAGCGCGGTACACGGGGAGAGCATCCCAACCGTTCCAGAGGCGGAGAAGACGGGCACCTCCTCCTGTCTGTTGCCGCGCGCCATAGTCGCAGCAAGCAAGCAAGCACCTGCCACGACAACGAAGGCCCAGCGGCGTAAACGCCGAATTTTGTTTTCTTTTTCTGGCCTCTCACTCCCTCGCCCCCTCGCCGAGCCGCGCCGGGCCCCACATCTTTCACATCTTTCGTCGTTTTCTGATGGCTATTGTAAACTTCTTTTTGGATCTTTTAGGCAGCCTTTTTTCTTTTTTTTTTTTGGTTTTGGCTGGCTCTATATAGCCAGAAAACTATATTAAATTTTCTTAACCGCTAAAACCAAAACCAAGTGCTTTCTGAGATTTTCAATAGCCGGAATTATATTTTTAAATCGCCATATTTCTATACATGGGTTGAACTATGCAGCCGAAAATACAGAATAATGTTTTAAATTATTCCTTTCATATTTGAATTGTAGCCAGATTTGGCTAAAATCTTCTCTGTGGATCATCGATGCTTTGGCTACATCACAAAATTCACCCCCAAAAAAGAACACTGCTTCTAGGCTGCAGGCAGCTCAGCTACTGCTCATTCATTCTTCTTCTTCACCTCCCAAGCTGCAGCAGCAACAGCTGGGAACAGAATATGAGAGATACAGAAGACTAGATTAAGCTTGCAGTACTATCATTCTAGTGAGAATATTATTGCCAATGTGATTGCCTGTAGAAGCTCCAACTGGTCTCTGGTACGAAGGGTGGGTGGGTGTTTGAACATAACGTGGGAGGGAGCTTTTGTAATGGAGTTAGCAGCGGGAACAAGGCAGCTTCGCCAACTCCTTGGCGTCAGGTACTACTACTACTACTACTGTTGACAATGTGATGGGTACCAGTTGTTTCTACAGTTAAGCTGCAGTGATGTTTTGTAAACTGGAAATTATGAAGAAAATTTAGAAGTAGTATTTTTTTAATTCGAGAACTCATAAGTTTACTGCTCTAATTTTTATTTTTATTTTTGGGTCTGTTTTGTGATGTGCTGCAGGCCGGTCAAGGGAGTTGTGATTGCTACTAGATCTGCATCGAAGTATTTTTCTTCTTCTTCTTCTTCTTCTTCCCAGCAGCTGCTAAGGCGAGAAAGTGTGAGAATATTTTTCCAAGTGTTGATTGCAGCGAATCTGGTGCAGCAGGTAGTGGCGAGTGCTATCGTAGGACCCAAAGGTCCTACAATTGATTACTGCGGTCCAGAATGCTCACAAACGCGAGGAATCGCTCCAACGTTGTGGGGCGGAGTCGTCACTCTCGTAAGCTTGACCATCGACGCGTGGGGATTTGCGTCCGCTTCGGAATTCGCGTGGCGTCTCTTGCTGGTTTTCGTAGCGGGTCCTATCATGCCAGTCTGGAGCTTGATCGAAGTGTTGGGCAAAGCGTTTGTGGGTATGAACCTCACCAAGAAGCTCGGCAAATCGTCTTTCACGCTGGCGAAAAGCAACGCGACCAATATCATAGCGCAATGCGACGTCCTATTGGGCATGAGCGAGGATGCAGCGACTCGGTTCCCAGTTCTTCACACAGAGCAAAACTACAGCATCGATGTGCTTCTCACTCCACTGGAAGTCGGCAACAGAAGGGAGAGTGAAGCTCTTGTACTCCTTAATGACAGAGGCAAGGAAGCCTTATTGCGAGCGGACGTGCTACCCAAGTACGAACAACTTCGCTTCCTACAGGGATACAGTGGTCTGGCCATCACTGTTTCTGCCGCTCAAGCAATCGGCTACATTTATGGTGTGATCGCTCGAGCGACTGAAGGTCTACAAGTGAGCCCAATTGAAAGAATCTGCATGGCACTCAGCTTTGTAGTCATGGTGAAAGCTGGGCTCTACACTGTTGCCAGCAGTTGTCATCACCCTCTACTTCTTCATCTCCCTCCAGGCTCCGAAGAAGCTGTTCTAGAGGCTTGCAAGGAGACCAAATACGATGAAAACGATGAACTCAAAGTCGAGATCAGAACTCTGCTGTACACGGAACTGGTCCTGTTGCTGCTGCTAGCTCTGGCTATCATTGCTATTCTCCACTTGATTGGACCCGACACCTTCGATGCACTGCCTTCTTTCTTCTTTGGCGTTGGCCTCTTTCTGCAGATGATCATTGCAGTGCTTATGTTTGGCCAGTCCATCCATGTGCCCAGTTTCTTGAGAACCAAGGCCTGTTCCATTTTCGTAGTTGCTGTTTGCTCCCTTGTCAATGTCGCTGCTTACTCTCTCTCTGCGGTTGCCACCATCAAGAACTGGCACAGGAGTGAATTTGATATCCGCAGTGGCTTGTCAGATATTTTACCACACATAGGCTAAGACTATTATTTCAGCTAAACTCTCTCCAGAGTCTGGTTTTCTTTCCTTTTCAAAACTTGGGTTCCACTCAGATTCAATTAGATATTCCTGACTGATTCGCTCGAGAGGATTAATTTCTCCCGCAATCATCAAATTTCCAGTGACAATCAGACCATCATGTGTCACACATTTTGTACATGAAACTTGGGTGGTGTTTTTTTTGGTTTTTTTTATTAACTTTTAAAGTGTGACTCGTTTGAATTCAAAGTTTAATGTGTGTTTTTGAGCATGACTAGTGCAGATCGCTCAGCAGCTGTGCCGTAGTAGTATTATTATGGATCAGATCACAGGAGACTAATTCCAAGGGACATAATTTGTACTAGTAAGTTTAGAATCTTTGATCTCAACATTTTTGATCTGCACATGTCACGTTTTGTTTGTTTCTCACTTTGAAATCTCCCAAACCGGATCGCCTGTTGCCAGGCTCTTGCTCCTGTTGAAAAGCCCTAGATGTGTAGGGATGAGTAGGGGGTTCACCAAGTTGGTTTCATTACTGTTTCAACCTATGATAGAGAAGTCATTGAATATTGTACATTTTTTTCACTAAAAACAACATTTAAATCAAAACTCAAAGTTACAAGGGAATTTGGGTGTGCTCTTGATATTGTTGGAAAGCCTTCAGTGAGTGAGTAGGATTTAATGAAGGGGATTTGAAAAAAATTAGACCTAAGGTGTGAGAGAGGTTGATTTTTTGCACAGTTCTTGGTACTGGAAATTCAATTAAATTGCAAGAAATAGTTTGGAAGGAAAAAATTATTAGGGTAACCATATCACACTTTGGCCAACAGCAAAGTCTACACAAGTACACAAGTAGTCAATATGAGGACAGAGTTAATAATACATCAAGATTGCTAGGAGTTCACGTGCATGTGCATATGTCATACCTATGACTGACAATCAGCACTTCTTTGTAAAATATTTATTTACTTTTTTAAAAAAAATTCAACAATTTCAATTTTAATTTTGTAAAACTCAGCAGTTTAAGCATAAGTATACAAAGTGCACATTTTTTCTTATGTATTTGTAATAATAACCCAATGGTTGGGACAGGAGTTTGATTCCCAACCATTTTGACAAATATCAATAAAATCTTCTATTCTTTCAGCTAGACCACTTGCAAATTATTTTTTGCTGAACATCACTTTGTAGTGCAACAATATATTCAGCCACAAATTAATATTTATGGAGTCATCATCTTGTCATTTTGCATCAATATCTTGTCAGCCATTCTAACATTGATTCCATGCAGGCCTCACTTAGAGCAAGGGAACTGCCCAGTGAATCTAGTTGCCAACCATCTATGGTGGATGTGTTTCCCCTGTTGGTGGTTTTTGTATAGCATTGGACAAATGACCTAGGGTGTGTTGCTTTGCAGGGTCTTTTTCTGTTAGGTTATTGTGATCACAGTTACACGCGGTATGTTGTGATCATGCAACCTACTTAATGGAAAGCCACTGAACTAAGCCTTGTTTCCTGCTGCATGGACAGGCACTTTACATTGGAGAGTTGCAACAGGGATGTATGTATAGTTAATTAATGTTAGGAACTTGAGGAACATTTAATATGCAGGGAACTTTGTAAACAACTTATTGGAACATACAATCCCGTAAAACAGGAATATGACAAGTGTCATTCTCTCACAATTCACAAGTTTACTCACTCACATAGCTCTGCATTTGCCCAATGCTTGTTGACATGTAGAGCTGTGAGGTTTTAGCAAAAAATGACATGACAATGACTTTGTCTTGTCATGAATTCACAATGTCTCATTCAAGTAACAGTTCATGGCTTAAATTGCTTCTCACAGTGAGCAAAGATCTCCTTCCAATTCCAACATTGACATTCTGTGCTTTTAAACCGCAACTAAACTACCAGTTACATTTTACAGGATCTGGTTGATCAGATCGCTCTGAAACCTTTCTTTCTTGACCTATCAAGTCTTAGTATGGCATCATAGATTTATAATTTATGTTTCAACCCCATTGCAGCATACCACCGGCAATAGAATTTGATTTCCCAATTGCCATAGCCCAGATGTGTTCTTTTTCAGAAGTTTTGACAAGATAGACTTACTGTCATGCACAAAATCACCCAGCTTCAGTCATCAATTTCCAGAGTCCCCAACAACCCACCAGAGACATGAAGTACTAGCAATTTCCCACTTGGAGTTCCCAAAAAAAATTCAAGTCCCACTTCCCTTCACCCACATCAATTTCCCCACATCCTAATTTCCCTAGTTCTTAGGCATGCAAAACTTAAGAGTATGATGCCAACTCAAATAAGCTCCTCAATCCTTTGTAGTTCTTCATCAATTCCACCATATCCTGTTACATTCTTCATGTTTCTAACTAAATCTCTCAATCCTTAAACTTCTTTGCTCAATAGATAGAATGAAAACCTCAAGAACTGTTTTGATTAAGGCAATGACTATGGGCATTTTTTTTCCAACAGTCAGCACAGAAAACAACAACTACATCCTAATCAAACACCCTATCTAGAGCATGCTGAATTTTCTCTACCAAAATAAAAACATAAGGCTATGAAGTACTTAGCTTCTTGATTTTACTAATGCCTTTCAAACAACCTCTAACTCCTTAAATCCATCTTTCTAAACTCCTTTCTCACCTAAGCAAAATCCACAACACCAATCATCTTCCACGACCCAAATCCTCATGAAGAGTAAGCAAACAAAACTCATAAGCATACTAATTAATGCACACCACACAAAACAACAAACAAGGTGCCCACATTCCACCAACATTCACAATTTAAACATCTAAACCTCCAAAAATAAAGCAAAACAAACAAGTTACATCTATTTTGAAAAACAAAATGTTCTCCCAACTTCTATTAATCATGTTCATGGTGACCTATACCAATAGTGACGAGCCAAATTAAGGCATTTTGGTTTTACCATCTCCAATGCTCTTTTTGGTTACAAGGTGATTGTGAGCATAACTAGATGAAACAAATGTAATGGAAAGCTATTGTGAAAGTAAAATTTGCGATCATTAATTTGTTGTCATAACAGTTACACATAATATACTCTTCATATATTCTTATACACTTTGTATTTTATCGGCATCTAGTAAGTTCATATAATAACAATATTATTTCAAAATTTTATCAAAAAGTATTGAACACTTTAATAGTATTGCCCAAACACTGGGGGTGCAAAAAATCAACCTTTCATACCAATAACTTTTGTCAAAACTTCATAAAGTTTGGCATTAATCAAAGTTTTCTTCACCAAAAGCTTGGAATCCTTAAGGGTCAATAATTTAAGGTCATTATTTACACATTTGGGATATCATGTATTAAAGTAGATGTTTTCGGAAGGGTTATTATATTTAACACATTCAAATTTTAAACCATATTGGTAAGGTAAACCTTATTAAGGTTCAATATGTTTCATTTTTCTAATACTAAATCATCATTTATTTTATAGTGAACATTTAGTCATTGAACAAGACGTCTCATGTGAATTTAAACTTTCTTTTCATGTTGGTATTTGGTTGAGCATTTTCTTCACTCTAGAGGCCAATCACCATTACCTAGGGCCATTCCCATGTCATGTCATTATTTGATTTTTTACAAAAACAACAATTATGCATTAACATTAAAGTATATTAACTATGTTCTCAACATTAAGGTATATTAACTCGTAAAAAAAACCCATTTTGCAACTTGTCGAAGATAACTAAAAGTGTCATTTACAACTATTTTGATGATCAAAATAGTCACAAATGACATTTTTAATTGCTTTGAAAAAGCCACAAAATGGGGTTTTTTTTACTATTGTATCTAAATATACTTCAAATGTATTAAGATTTATTTTAAAGTATATTCAAGGTGTCCCTAAAGGTAACAAATTTTAAAGATATATTATGGGTACATATTGGGTGTTTTAATAGTTTATTAGGTGACAATGTTAAATGGCATGCTACTTATATATATTTACTTATGTACGTACCTATCTAAATAGATCTAGGTTAGTAGGCATATAAATAGATACGTAGGTAGGCAAGTGAATCAAATCATAATCAAACAAACCAACGAGGATAGAAGGCCCAAGGACTATGGGTACTTTTGTGATCATTTTGACTTTTTCATAGAAAGGAATTTTTTACTAAATTTTTTTAGACATCTATTATTAAAAATGTTATTAAAAATATTTATCATTGTTCCAATACATACCTACTTTACATATTTACCTACCTGCAAATTATTCAAAATATTCATAATTGTCCCAATACATCACACATTTTGTTTTGAATTTTTTTGAATACCTATGATTTATTTTTTATTTGTAATTTTTTTCAAATTCTATGTTTTATGTTGAAAAATGATCATAATTTCAAATCATTATAAGCTTTTGTAACTATTGTAAGCTTTTGTTTCTTGTATTGTAAGTTACAAAAAAATTTGGTATGTCATGTACATTATATTTCATTTACATGTGGTAAAGGACTCTCAAAATTTTTTAATTTTGAAACATATTTTGAATTTCTAAAAAATTCCACAACTTTTTAATTGTGAATGTTTTTGAGTGTGGGTAATGCAAGGTTGAATGGACCAAAAAATAGTGAGAAAAAAGGTCCCATGAATCCATTTGCAAGAAAAAAAATTATACTTTTTAACAATTCTAAATTGAATGGGTAGTTAGGCAACAACTTATTGATTTCAATCCATTTTTTCATTTTAAAAAATCCCACCTTAAAATCATTATTTTGTACATGTGTGCACAAATTTAACATAAAATACATTTTTTTCAACATGATATAGATTTTGAAAAAAACATGTGCTTTCAATGGGAAAAAAAAATCCATAAAAAATAATATCAAAGTGGCAAGGTGTGAAATCATTGAAACTTATTTTCATTGATACATTAGAGATGCCCTTAAAATCTTACCCTCATATCATACGATGTTGATTTCATCAATTCATCATTTTATTATTATCCTTAAAGTTCCAAAAAGACTTAACCAAACATCAAAACTCAACATGAAATTGCTTTGATTGGCATTTAATGTGACCATGGAAGGTGTGAAGTGTTGGTAGGCAAAGGAAGGATGCCTACCTTAAGATTTGCTTCAAGCATCTAATCAAGACTAAATTCCCTTTAATAGTTCCATAGGTGTTAAAAGGTGTTTGATCCTAACTATGGCACCCAATGCAAATTGATTTGTAAATATAATGTTCACCTAACATTTTGACCTAGTTGAACCCTCAATGAATAGTTTCATCAATTTGACACAATTTGTAGATTTTTTTATTAAATTATTAAATTTTGAATCGCTAATGACCGCAATACTAATTTCATTGGCCCATTTTGAAATACTTTTTTTTTCGCACTATCAATTGTAAAGTTTTCAATGTTCACTCTAAATGTCTTATGTATCATGCATAAAGAGTACCTATATCACATAAATACTTGAGTTAATAACTAAATTGATAACTACCATTTTCAAAATATATTTCTCCATTTGAATTACACCCACATTGCACATGATGTCTATATTCATCAAATGTAGCTTGCATTGGTCCTATTTGAGTAAATCGCCTTGCCATTCACATGAGGTGGTAGTTTGAAATGGAGCTTGCATGCTTCCAATCTCCCAATTAAAACTTCTACCAAGTTGAAAGTAAATTTAGGCAACAAAGTTAGCAAAGTCAAAACAACCACAAGTGTGTTAGCCATAAAAACATTATGGTCTTTTGACTTGCCTTGAACATTGGTAGAGGTTCCTTTGTCCTCTACCTTTTGGTAGATGTCATTGCAAAATGCATGAACCTTCACACATCTAGCATTGATTAAGCAAGACAAAATAAAAGATGTGTTATGAAATTGTGGCATCAATTTGTTTGTTTAGATCAAGTGATGGAATCCTAATATTGCTTACTAGTCTATTGATGTCTACCACTTCAACCAAAATCATGTGCCCGACAAGCTACTTGATATACAACTCAAAAGCTTCGAGTTCCAAAATGTCTTTGATCTCCCTTATGAAATTGGCAATGTTGTAGAATCGGTAATTGATGTCGAGGAATTGTCAAACTTTGATGGCATGCAAAAGTGAAAGTTTAGCACCTAATTGTTCTACCAAGTTGAAATGAGGTTTCCACTTCCAAAAGCAACATATCATGCCATTCCATTCAATGGTGGAGTTCTTAAGGGTTGCAATCACTCCAATTTCATCTGAAAACTTTTTAAAACCTATTGATGTGAGGATGGTGATCAAGATGAAAGTTGCATGCAAATGAAATGACATGCAATCAAACAATGCTTTCTATGAAAGCCAATGTACCCAACATGCTTCATCCAAGCAGCATTTTTCTAGGCCCCCTTGAATTCAACTTCTTAATGACGAAAACATCCAAATGCAAAAATTAGTGAATGTACAAGCTTGATGGTTGTTAACCCTCACATTAATGTACGACCCTTAATGTGAGGGCATTAACAGCCATCAAGTCTGTACCCTATTTGGTGGCCATAATGTACAATCTTGATGGTTATTCATTGGCACGCTACTTAGCTTGGTATGAGAACAAATCATTAGTTTGTTGGAGGAGAACATAGAGCTTCACGATTATGTAACAAATCACATAGTTTCATCTGCAAATCCCACATTGGTATTCTATTATGACTCCAACAATGCCAACTATTTGTCAACATTTGCACTTCAACCTATGTCATGATGGGGTTCATTGTTGCCTCATCACCACTTGGAGTGAATACTAGATGCCCAAAGAGCTTTGATGACCAATAGCAATCATAATCCATTTCTTTCCTTACAAACTGTGTGGTAGCAATGTTTGAAGCCTTGAGATTCCTCATCCAAATCATGCATCCAAAAACCTAACCAACAAATCAGAGACTCCTGTGTTGGAGAATTAAAACCATTAGGCCATTCACCTAATGGAATTGTAACCAGATAGATCAACCCATGCTATCTAATAGGTCATTTGTTTTGGTAAAGAGCAAATACTGGGATTTGCTAGGTATAAAGTAGTTGTGTTTTTGAGACTTTCTTCTTTATGTATGTTCTGGAACAACCCTTGAAGGTGACGGTCTAACAATTTGTGAGCAACCATTGTGAGGTTATGATTGTGTAAGCTTGAAAACTGTTGTTGCAGAGTTTTCTTTGCAATCTCATAGATATGGAACAATCTTTGACCACCTTTAATCCAAAACAACTTTTAAGTAGCTAGAGGAGTTACCAGAGGTGTAGCCCTTGCATTAGGGATAGAAGACTACACTGTTGTGCATTTCTTCAATGTTCAACTGAAAACATCTAGCTATGTACTGGTGACAGGTGAATTGGTGGCACCAGAAGTTGTTTTCCACCTCCCCAAAAGCGTTTGCAAACTTTACTGCAGTGAGCTCACAGATCTTTTCAGGAGAGGATCCAGGCAGCTGGAAAAGTAACAGGAGGGGCAATAGCAAAGACATGCCTTGAAAAGGGTGTGGAGCATGGACAAGGTTGCCTTTATAAGGGGCAGTAGCTTTGAGCATCATGTCCTGATCAAAACATTGGCTGAGATTGCACTTGAAGGTGGCATTGAGTTCTAGAAATCATTTTTAGTTATCTATGGTTTGCTATCTAAGCCAGTTCAAGTTATTGGTGGTAGGTTCTGTGATTCATGGAACATGATATTTCTTCCTGTGCTTGTCATTTTCCTGCATTTATTTATCAATACCTGCAGTGGTATAGAAGATGTGTTGAAGAGAATTTCTCAAGCTGTCAAAAAGTGCAACACATTTCTTTGGTGAGGTGAGGCTCCAAATAATAACATTCCCATACTAATACAAATTGGAGATAACAGATTGTAAAGCCAATTTTAAAAAGCTAAATGGCTTTGGCCCGCTTAACTTTCCAGAAAGATTGTACCACCTTAGTCAGGACTGAAGAATCATCAAATAGGTTGAATTATAAGTTGAAGATGCTGGAACTTATAATGGGGAAACATCATCACTCTGGCAAAAGCAGAATAATAAGTGAGCCAGAAATAGTGACTGCTCCTGGACTTGTGAAAAAATTGATTCATGAGCTTTGGTATATTCTCAACTTCTCTACACAATGATGACCAAGCTCAACCACATGCAGATAAGACAACCTACAGAAATCAAATATAGATGGGAAATACCATTAATTTGCACTTTCCCTAGTCAGAAGGCAAGTGAAACTTTCTTTCAACTCTTGCTCCTGGCTCTCTTCTCCTACCTCCAAAGCATATATGTAGGATGTCAAAAGTTAAAAGGAAGACTTGAGTCTTTCCAATCTCAACATTCCCAATTACTTTGTCAAGTAGGGCAGGAGAATATCTAAGGAGCCCCTCATCAGGATAGATCCCTTCTCAAGAAGGGTTTATACTTGTTTGCAACAACATTGATACATGGTGAGATGAGCCAGGTGAGGCTTGTGGAGAGGAGTGGTCATGACAGTGAGAGTCTTGAACACGGCCTGATGAGCGGCGCAGAAGAACTCGAGATGGGGAAGGAGAATGTAAAAGTGGACCAGACATTGAGCTACCCCGCCTCACATCCCTGGATGGAGTCACATTTGGTGTCAGGTTTGGGGTTGATGATGCAGAGGCTGAATAATGCACAGGAGAGAGTGTTTGTGACCGCAGAATCATGTCCACCATTGAAGGTGTTTGATAGTCACGGCTTTGACTGTCCACAAAGCTACCCCGAGTCGTGGCCCTCTGCTTTAAGTGAGAGCTCTGTGCTGACAGTATATAGGCACGGCCTGTTCTCTCGTACATTTGCCGGTTTGCCATTCGAACTTGGATTTCTGTCAGCTCCAACTCCAAAGCACTAGTCAACTGGTCTCCAACCTGTGGAGTAGAGGTCATTGAGTCAAGATTCCAAGGCATGCAACAAACTTTCTGAATCTTTGGATATAATACAAGGATTTCAGAGAGTTTCTGCAAAGCTTGGGGAACTATGGATGAAACCCAATTCACAATACCCTAGACAGTACATCAAGCTACACACCTTCCCCCCCATAAACATCTTCTCAGGCAGAATGCATGCATAAACAGAGAACAGGCCTTTCTTGCTGTTTACAATATACTACATTAGTGTGGCCAAAGTGTGAACTCATTATCTAACCTAAATTTTTGAAATTCTATTGAATTTCATTCAATTTTTGGACTTTTACTGAGTTCCTGGTAGCCAAAATTACTCAATTTCGATATCTCCTTCACCTTTTGTAGGCCTAAAAACTACAAAATCCTATTCATTGAGAAATCTCCAACAATACCAATAGTGCACCCCAATTACTTAAAAATTTTAGTTTTGATTTTTTTAAGTTTTCTTTGACAAAATTAATCAATATTGAACAACTCCCACACCATAAGTCTAAACTTACAAAACCACCTCAGTGCACCCCTACTGGGCTTTCAGACAGTACCAAGAGCCTGGTGGGAGGCACTGTCATTTGGGAGATCTCAACATGACAAACAGAACAAAATGAAATAAAACAAGACAAAACTTAAAAACAAACAAATTATACCTGGGCAGCTGCAGAATTTTGAAGAGCTGTCTTAGCAGCTTTCAAAACAAACTGAGCCCTAGCAATATCTCCTGTGTCAGCTAGTGAGCCAGCCTCCACAATAGCTTGTGCCGTTAAAAGCCGGTTTCTCTGCCTGTCAACTTCAATACTCATTCTCTCTTGCTCTGGTCCCTCAACTAGTGCAGGCCGCACAATAGATACCTGCATGCATTGACAGATTTGACAATGAAGAATCCCACAGTATCAAAAGGATGGCCAGAGAAATGTGGAAAGACTTCATAACTCTGTTGCTCTTTGCAAACCAGACAAATTCGGCACATGATAGTTTGTATATGGCAATCTAGGGAACTCCGGACTCCCTTCCATTGCCCTGACCCTCCCTAACAACCTGAAAGAGAACACAAGGCATGAAGTTACCTGTTGTACAGGGGTCTGCTTGACTTCCTGAGAGACAGGGTCTTTGTATGAGCATCCTACTTGCAGCAGGGTGCTCAGTGGAGGGTCCCCCACAGGAAGTTTCTCAAGAGCTGGCATATGTAGCTCCAACAATATGTCCCTCTCCTCTTCTGCATACATATCCCCCAGTTTCACAAAGCCATGGGTTCCACTCTCTTGAATAATGCTATCATAACTCCCTGCTTGAATGCTCTTCAACTCAACACCAGAACTCCCACTGCTGATTATCAACTGAGAGTCCTGGACCACAACGCTGAGCAGACCGCCAATGCACTGGGCAAATGCATCTTGGACCACACCTTCTGCCTGTTATACGAGGCTTTTGTAAGTCCATCAGCTTAGGATGCAGAAAAACTCACTTAATAAATTGCTAAGACTTTGGAATCCAGGTAAAAAGGCTTTTTTGACATCCTATCTGACAGTTTCAAATTTGACCTAAGTGTATAACCCTCTCATTCATATAGCAGCCTCAAATGGCAAACAATATCAGCCCAGCAGTTACCGCGGAGCCCTAAGCAATGTTAAGGCATCTCATGTCAGATCTCCAAATTTCATATTCTCATGGAATCCTCATAACTCCAGGAACTTTGAGAACCACAATTTCATTGTCCAACCAAGCCACATGATCCCTAGAAGATGATAAGTGGAATTAAGACCACTGGAAAAAAGAACCCCAACTTGTTGCCAGATGATGTAGATCATTTTACAGCATATACCTTTGGCAAAAAATCAAGCTAAGGTATGCCACAGACCTATCACAAGTGAATGGAATAACAGATATGCTGCACATGTGCCAGAAATCAAACCCTAAAGCCCACCTGAATGAATGAGAAAGTTCCGCCTGAAATATCAGCAATCTTATGCATGGTAGCAGCATCATGATCAGCTCCAAACCCAAACGTGTGAACTGGTGTTGGAGTTTGGCCAGAGCAGCGGCTATTTCGAATGGATGCAGGGAGCAACTGCTGATATTCACTAGCCGGATGAAGCCTTGTGATGGAATGATGACCAATTGATCCTAATGTGCAAGTGTCTTGACCATCAGATAAAAGCATTATGCTTGCCACTGGGTTGTGCATTTGACGGTCCTCCAACACCTACATATCAAATCAGAACCCACATATTAAAATTGATGACTAAATGCCTCAATTTTCTGGCCTCTGAAATGATTTCAAGGTGCTAAAGCAATACATTGTGGTTTCATATCAGCAAATGTGCAGCACAATTAAACTCCTTTGGGGGATAAGCAGAACAATGGATCATGCACAAAAGCTTCAAACCAAGTAAATCAATGTCCAGCAGATAAAGATATCAAGTTAAGTTCTCAATATATCATGCAAATGATATCACTGAATACATGTCATGCTAAAATATCTAATCTCAAACTCAGTATTTCAAGAACTGTGTGAATAGTCCCTAAGGTCTGATACCATCAGACCCTACAGTTAGGTCATTAGTGAAAAGACAAGGGGCGACCTGTCCCCAGTGCCCATACCAGTTCATGGCAATAAGCTTGTAACACCAGAATAGCAAGCATTTGGACTCATGTTCATGCAAAAAATGGGAGATTGTAACATCCAACTGCTGTACTAAGGAGATTACAGGGCTAAATTTCAGCAAGAAACCAACCACCTTGTAGGCAAAGATGTTGGTAATCACAATCTTACCTTTGCTCCCTTCCTCAGACCTTCTGCAATATTAGTGCCCCCAGTGGATACCAGGGCCTCGATGGCCCGCAATGCAGACTGACGCCCATCTTGCACCATTCGCCGAAGTGGAAATAAACGCTTTGCAGTTGATGAGAACACAACTACTGAGAGCCTGTCAACTGGGGTTAAGTTCCGGATCACAAAGCCCATAGCTCGCTTAAGAAGAACCAACTTGGTGCCTGCCATACTTCCACTCACATCCAAAACCGTAACCAAATCAAGAGGAGCCCGAAAGCCTGGTCCTGAAACATGTGGTGGACTTGGACTTGGACTCTCGAGGGAAATATCTCTCCCTTTCATTCCCTCCCTCAAAGGGCTTAATGCCCAAGGACTAGAGCTCCCTCCATTTCGAGGTCTCCTGCTTGCACATGGAGCTTTCAGATGGACCAGCACAGTAAAACCATCCCGTATTTCAGAATAAGCAACTGCTCCAAGTTCTGGGTATGAGACAACTTTAACGTTGTCTATACCTTTACTCTCTTGTGACTTTTGTCCAACTTCTGACAAATCATTGCAGGCACCTGGCTGACTTGTTCCCTCGCCTATTGCACTAGTCGCACTGTTTGTTGCCCCTGCATCACTTTCCATTCTTTGTCTCTGTTCATCTGCATAAGTGCCCCTCTCCCCAGAAGCAGCCATTTCTGGCCAAATGCAGTGACTATTCAGATTTGCTGCCAATGTAATCAGAAGGAATTTTTTCCCTATCATATTAGTAGAAAGCAAATGCAAAACAAAACCTGAAGAAAATGGAATGAGCTGATTAGTTGAAACAATAGAGATTCATTGTGCAAAACTTTGACATCTTGGGCTATTTCACCTTGAGCTTTGCTTTATGCTTCATTGTTGTGTTGAACAATCTAAAGGCTGTTTTCTCAATCACTTGGATATCCCCACCCCCCAAAATGAAGGGATACAGTTGCAGCAAAATTTATGGACTGAAACCTACCAAGAGGCTCATCATCGTCAAACATTCTTGGTTCAGGTGGGCTGGTGCGACGGACTCCCCGAGCATTGGCTATGCTCTCATCCAATATCCGGAGCACAGGATCAAGCCTCCTCCTTTCTTCCTCAACCTTGAAACAAGAGCAGAACCATCAAGAAATCAATGACAAACTTGCCAAATAAATATACAACTTAATTTTTACACACACCATCCTTGATTGATGAAACAATCCTCTTACAACCATCTTATTACAATACCTTTACAAAGGAGAGGAAGAGCTTATGAAATTACTGTGCTGAAAACTTGTCTATTAGATTGGGCATGTAAGGCCTAAAGAGGGAAGTGAAACTGGCACATACAGACAGACAAACAGAGGGAGGTTTCCTACAGAAATGGGATGTGTACCTCCAGAGGGCTCTCTTCAATTGCAATAACCTCAACATGATGTGGAGACCGGTGTGGCATACGTTGAGGAGATTGTCGAGGTGTGCGGTGATGACTCCTTGCAGCATCTCCTCCCTGGTGCACCTTTCTGATTTCTGAAGGTGCCTGCCATGGGACTTCTTTCCATTTTGCCCGACACACAGGACAAACCAGATTTCCATGCCTCACATTGGATGATATGCAAGAGAAATGGAAGCAGTGAGAGCATTCAGCAGTGAAAAGAGCTTGCCCCAAACCAGGCTTCATTGCCTCCAGGCATATCGCACATTTGCTCTGAGGAATCCAGACCTATGTGTGTTAGTGATCAAACCCATACAGAAAAGAAACAAAAATAGCCAGCTTTTATGCCACATTTCTTTCTTTCTTTTGTTTCTTGTTAACATGCACAAATGTTGCTCCACTCTTCCCAGAAGTCATTAAGAATATACAGTCATTACCACACCTTGGCCAAAAAGCAAGTATGGGTGAGGTCCTCCAGGAAATGGAGTCTGTATTTATTTCCTCTGTTATATACCAAAGCTTCACAGCTATTGATCATATCCACCATCACTGCACTTGGACTATCCAATTCGACAACATAGCTTGACTGAAGAACTTTGGGGTACACATTTGTCGTATGGAACTGAGGGGACTCACCCGAGAAAGACGCGTACTGGTGCGCTTCAGGCTGACATGAGAAGGTGAGCGCATGGGTCGCAAGGGGGACATTGGCACACATAACAAGTCTGAAGTATTCTCTTCTGGATCTCTCACTGGAGTTGGCAGGATGGATGGCCTGCTATCCATGTCACCATTTCTAACTGATATCTCATCATCATCATCTGGTACCCGAGGAGCTGATGTGCAGGCATTCAAACCTAATACTGTTCTAGCCCTCCTCCATCCAGCCCCCATCCTTCCCTCCTTTGCCCTTCCTATTTCCACCTCTCTTTTTTCTGCCTCTGCTTCAGTCTCGTGTGGTCAATCACCTAATCTACACAGAAACATTGGACCATGAGATCACAGATCTGATTTTCCTCTTCTTTGTCCATGCTTTCAGGTGGACCCAGAGCTCTGTCACAGTCTCGAGCCTTCTGTGTGTTTAACTTTCTGGCCACCTGGAGGAGTTTAGAGAACCATTCCAGGACCTATCTTCAAGAAATAAACCACTCCAGGTCTCCTGGCACCCTCACCGAGCAGGCCAAAGGTGTTTGCAAAACAGAAAGACAAGTCCTTAACCCAGTTTTGAACCAAGCATCTACCAACTGTGGCCCATCTGCTTACATCCCTCTGAAAACTCTAGTATCCACAAAGGCTCCAGTATTGCAAAATCCTGCACTTCTTCGAGAATCCATCTCTTGCCTGAAGCTATTTCCATGAAATAAACCCAGAATGTCGATGGGTAGAGGGAGGGAGGGAGTCCACAACAATCCTGCCGAAGGACAACAATCATGAAATGCAGATGGATGTACAAATTAGAAGAAATACAGAAGGGATATCTAATCCCGAAACCCCAACGCGTTAGGGAACTTGCTACAAATGATGGCAAGTGTGGCTCATCTTACATCTAGATCAACAATTGCAGTCAGCGATGAAAGATACAGACACGGCTAGCTTCATGGAAAGCTAGGGAGAAAGAAAAGGCGAAAGCCGCTGTTCTTCGGGACGTGTGTAGATGTGAGATCCAAGAAATCTAGAAGAGGAAGAAAGATGCAATTAGGCAAAAGTTGATTCCACTGCACATGAAACAGGAGGCCGCCAGAGATGACCGTGCTTTCCCTCACGACTAACATGAACTACAAATTACCCCAATCAACAATTACAGAAACGCATCTCTCGCTCTCTCGCTCCCGTTCTTCTCTCTACGGTCTTCGTGACAGCTTCCTCTATTTAAGCCTTCCCTCTCTCTCTCTCTCTCTCTGATCACCATCTTCGTACCAGAGTCCTCCAAGCTTTTTTGTCATCCCATCAAGAGATGCAAAAGGCCAAAACATTTATGGACAAAGTTCCTTCTTTCTTAAGGTCAAAGTGGGAATCGACCCATGGTATCACCATGAAAACAAAAGCAAGGAAAAAAAAACCACAACAACAACAACAACAGCAACAAGAAGCTCAAGAAGAAGCTTTGAAGTCACAGAGAGCACACACTCACCTGATGATCGACTGGAGCTCCCTGTCGTGTTGTGCAAAGAGTCTCGTGCGTAAATCCTCTCGTTTCCAAGCACCTGCTGCGCGCCAGCCAGCGATGGCGGCACAGTAGAACAGGAAAAAAAAGGAAAGAACGAATTTGCACTCCAAAATCATTTTGTAAAACCCCGTCGTCGTAACGACCGTCGTTCGGGGGCTCTTTTTTCAGTTTTTACCCTGCGGTCACAACCACGCGTTTTTTTTCACCGATTTTGTGGTTTCGAAAGTTTTGCGATTTTTTTCATTTTTTTAGCAGTTTTTTCTCGAATTTACACTAAAAACCGAAAATTTCCGATTTCTGTGTCGCCACATTGCGAAAATTCGCCACCAAAAAAAGAAAAAAAACGCTGGGACTCACCACCAAATTGCCGTAATTTCAAGCACACTGATTTTTTGGGGGCTGGCTACATATATAGCAAAAAAGAGAAATAACAAATCGAAAGTCCTAAAATCATGTTTCCAAGATTTTCAATAGCCAAAATAAGACCAAAATTGAAGGACTAATGTCCTATTTCTATACACGGTCAAAGTACATAGCCAAGAATATAAAAGGATGTTTAAAATTTCTTACTTTCATATTTAGCTTGTAGCCAAATTTTGCTACGTCTTCCTATTATGGATGATCGCCACTTTGGCAATATCATCAAATTGACCCCCCCAAAAAAAAAAACCATTGCGGCCCGTAAGTAAGTAAAAGTAAAACCGCCCAGTCCGAAAGTCGGCCGTCGTGGGTCGTCCACCCACATGCCGTAATAACCGCCAGATATAACCACGAGTCCACTGTCACTGGTAGGTAAAAAAGAATAAAAAACACAGAGCATCATCCGATCCGGTAAGTTTTCGGCACTAGTAAAAAAATCCCACTGTATGACCCAATAATATAGGATCTGAGTAACTAAAGCTACAGTAACTTTCCCCCCACCCCCGCCCCTAGCAGTGTGGTGTTGATTTTTACCTTCAGGTAACTTTGATTACACTCAAACTTGTCATGCACTGTCATTATTATTACTGCGTTCTCTTTCAAGTAGTCAAACTATTACCCAACTCTGACTACTGTTACCTATACGTAGATCTTCATTTACCTACCTACCAAACTTTTTACGTGAGTGAAAAGTAGTAAAAAAAACCTCTTCCCCAAATTTTCTGGACATAGTAATTGCGGCTTTCAAGCCAATTGGATTTCGCCCATTCAATGTCATTAAAACGGTACTACCAAGTCTACCAAGCTTTTAATTGATGCGTCTCCTCCTCGGGAAACTTGTAGGTAAATTCAAAAAACATAGGCCTCATGAGAGAGCCCTAAGAGTAGGATAAAGCCCGATTGTAGGGGCCTTCCCAAAATAAGGGGGCCTATGATGAGGTTATGGCCGAGTCTGACCTCGAAAATTCTGAATATCCCACACACACCCATGGGCTTTTTAGGAGGCAAAATATCCCACTATCCCATTAGGTATCATGAACTTAGACATTCATAGATTGTGAGGCCTAGGGTGCAAAGGGGTTTTTTCACCTATAAGCTAATAGGCATATTTCTTCCTCCAACTCTTAAGGAGTAGTAGGCATAGGATCCATTCTCTTTTTCAAGAGGGATTTAAGTCATGGATATACATATGGTGCCCTCCCTCCAAATCCATGACAAAATTTCATCAAGTGCTTTAAAGCTCAAGTGAACATTTGGGATTTGCAACTATGAAGGACTCCAAGAAATTTCTTAGTGTATTTGGAGTGCACCTTGCACCTATAAAGATCCCTTCTAAAGCAGAGGAGGGGTATTATTCTTACTCCTTAATGGGAGGGATCTTAAGGCTATAAGTAGACATAAGTGAGATTGTAGATCCCTCCCTCCTAAAGAGTAGGCAAAAGATCTGTTCCTCACCTACTCCTCCTGATCTTTGTATATTTATATGTTCATGACAACCTTTGTTTGCATAGTTGCTTTAGCATGGGTAAAGCCCACAGGTGGAGGACATTCCCAAAATGAGGGGGCCTCAGAAAAGGATACTTTAAAACCTAAGGGTGAATTGCACCCACCCAGGTAAATTGCTTGGATCTTCCCCGCAAACTTCTGTCATTGAAAAAGAGTGTTTAATTTCATGGGAAGGAGCTGGAATTGTAGATTCACAGGAAGCACGGAGTTGACAATGCACATCTGATGCTGAAAACATGGTCATCCGGGTTTCCATGGAAAAAAGCAACATCAGGATAAATTTTAAGTTCCTGATGCAGCCTAGCGTGTCCTAAGATGTGAGATCAGGACTCAGGATTGGTCATGACTCATGATAACGGTGAGGAGGACATTTACACATACTAAATCAATTTGGTTCATTAGAGGTCAGCACACTTACAAACTAGATCAAATTTGATTCATTGGAGAGTAGGAAAGGTGTGTTTATGGATAGAAACTTGAGTCAGTTCACTCAAGGGCATTTTTTTTTTTAAAATAGTTTTTAACAAGTCTTCAGATTCTAAAGTTAGGGACATAATGAGATCAGCAAGACCCAAGACGTGTAGTCAGCTTCATTGAATGCCACCACCATTACCTTACCTTACTATGCAGAAGGTTGATATATTGGGTTAGCTAGTTTTTGCTCCATATTTGTACATGAGTGTACACACTTAGGTTTAGTTTTTAAAAGAAAACTCCTCACTTAAATTGCAAGAGACAAATATAGGAAAATCTGTAGAGATAAGGTATTTATTTTCAAAAGGGTTTTATTTTTAAGGGTATGAAGGGTTGGGTATTGGTGTATCCTATTTAACTTATAATAATTAAAAATTCAAGATCTTCCTCCCTCTCTGTTTCCAGAAGAAAATATTTTGTTCACAAGCTCAACATTAAATGAAAACCAATGTATTCTGTCATTTACTTGGCCCACTGTGAATGAGTGTAATCTATTCCAAATCTAATCAATCCTTGGGAGACTCCCATTCATTAATTCCCCAGTGCCTGCAACATAGACTTTCTGTTTTTTAGAACTGACCAATAATAAACTTGCCACATCCTAAGAAGCCTCATAACATGGAGGTGCCATTGTAACCAATGTCCATACTAAGGTAATAATCTGCATGGATGGACCACATATCAAAAAAATTGCCTGTGTCAAAATAAAGCCGAAACACACTTCATAGGCAATGCAGCGAACATAAGTGTGCACTGTAAAGCTCTCAGCCACTGGCTTTACTGGAATAAGGGGCCCCACTCAAGGCCAACTGCAGGTCCAATTCCATGAAGCCCTCAGCCAAAAGCTTAAGCAATAAGCTGGATATCAGGCCCTCCAATTACACTAAAAATTTGGGACCCAGGTCTTTACAAAATGGTGCAATTGGGCAAATGGCTAACTTTGATACCATCATGTGGTTGTTTATAAGATTCTGTAAAGAAATGAACAAAAGACAAAAGAGTGCCAGGAATCCACCCTATTGCCAACAAGTGTGAGGATGGAAACGAAGTCACTAAAGTGCTAACTGCTACTCAAGGGGGGTGGAAAAGTCTAAATTTGTAAAGGGAAACAGCCAATAAAGTTGAATTGTATCACTGGAGCTACCAAAGCAAGGGCAAGCCATGATTGGGTAGGATCTCCTCACCATTATGCCAAACAACCAAAAAAGCAAACTTCTGCAATCCAAGGAGTTCTTCCAAAGAAACCGACCAAAACCTTTTTTTTCCCTACACAAAGGTTCCCATGGACAATCTCCTCAATCTCAAGTCAACATTGCTCCATAAAATAAGCCCATGGAAAGAAAGTCATGGATAAACCACGCTCTGAGGAGGTTGTTGTTATATTTCGTCAACGCCCAGCACCCATCTATTTATTAATCAACACCTTATCCTCGGTTGGAAGCACATGGGGGCTTTTTAATCAGTTTTTGGACTCACATCATCTGCCCTTCTAATTTACATCACCACCCTTGTTGTCTATCACATTCTTGCCTCATTAGGTACCCACCCTCTTAAGGAGTGTTAACTCAGGCTAAAAATGGCATTTCAATAGACTCCGGGGGAAGTCCTTAACAACAGATGTTTCCCACCCCTGAAGCCAACAACTTGTGTCTACAAAATCATCGTCTCTCTCATCCTAGAGATGAGATAGATGAGACAACCTTGTAATCCTAAAGCACCAGCAGAATTTTTTCAGTGTTTCTGGAGGGCACATTATTAAGTGGAATCTGTCCTCGGCAAAATATATATGGGTGCATTTTTTTTAAACGAAATGTACACCTTGAAATGCCCCACCCACCTCTTTCTCTTCATTTTTTTTTTCCCAGCAAGTATAGTAGTGGGGAAAAATGAAAGTCAAAAAATTAAATAATTTAAATAATTTAAACTTTAAAACGCCAATGCTTTTACACAGGGTAACATCCAAGGAGCAAGAGCGTTCCCAAAATAAGCACTCGCCCAAGGCAGAGCCATGAAGCCACCCAGCTTCCCCAAAATGAGCACTTGCCTAAGGCAGCAGAGCCATGAAGCCACTCCATTTTAGTGTTGTGTAATCTTCTTCTCTCATCCAAGAGACGACCATGTAATCAAAAATGATTCCACACCTAACAATTGGTCGGTGGGCCATGTCCTCATTGTTTGCTTTTGGCACATGGGCAGATGTTAGCCTGCCACTTGGGACATATAATGGGCATATGAAATAATTTCATCATGCCCTAACTTTAAATAGGGAAAACACAAAAAAAAAAAAAAAAAAAAAAAA
>Ga0116231_10000416_pt1 | contig 72223 bp, 64 predicted proteins | sample S1TSphgellanicum_2_FD_89695 | JGI IMG/M metagenome (GOLD analysis project Ga0116231, IMG submission 89695) | Host-associated microbial communities from peat moss isolated from Minnesota, USA - S1T2_Fd - Sphagnum magellanicum MG | ecosystem: Host-associated > Plants > Peat moss > Unclassified...
AGGTATATGTATGTAGCTAGGTTGGTTACCCTAGTAGGTATATGTATGTAGCTAGGTTGGTTACCCTAGTAGGTATATGTATGTAGCTAGGTTGGTTACCCTAATAGGTATATATATATATGTGTAACTAGGTTGGTTACCCTAGTAGGTATATAGGGTTATATGTAGCTAGGTTGGCTACATGTGTGATGGCTTTGTGATGAATTCAACCCCAGAAATGAGTCATACTTGCAAGAACATAGTTGTGGGTCCCCAACTACTGAAGGCTAACTTTGAAGGCTAACTTATAGGGCTTGATGCTGGGGAGACAAATACATGATATTAGGTGATGTCTGTTGTTGGTAGCACAACTGAATCCATGTGGTGAGCAAGCAAGCAAGCAAGCAAGTAGGCTAGTGGGAAAAATGCCAATGAATGCTTTTCAAATGGGTAGTGCTAGAAGAGTAGTAGTGCAAAACCCACCCTCAACACATGGGTTAGTATGTGTTTTTTAGGGTTTTCTTTCCCTTGTGATTGCAATTGAAAGTCTCAACTTGCGTGATCGATATCGATCCCTTGTAAGTTTTATAACCACTCAAGTGTGTTGGATGGTTATGTTGTGAACAGACCCTCCGGTTATTAGGGTGGTTATCCTAAGGATTTTCTAATAACCATGGTTTTTTAAATGGTTAAAGAATCGTTTTTTGACATTGTAATCATTTGTATAATTTATTGGAAAAAATTGCATGTTAATTTACTTTCTTTCTCCTACCCATCTACATGCACATCAAAATTAACATTGTGCCTTTTCTTCATGTTCATGTTAACGTTGTGCTTTTTTTTTTTTTGGTTTTTCCCCTCCCAATTTTGTGTATAAAACATTTGACCAAAAAAAATTCCAAAAAACAGATAAATTTAATCAAATTTACACTAGATTTTATTTATTTTAATTCCAAAAATTTCCCAATTTTTTGTGGTCATTAAAAAAAAGCAATAAATAAATAAAATTGTCCCAAAAAGATATTTTTGGCAAGGGAAGCAGTAGTTCAATGTTATACTCTTTCAATGTGAATGGCTAGATGATAGATGCAAGAGACAAACAAATCTCCCTCCGTCCGTCCATCCATCCATCCATCCAACCAAACCTCTTGGTAGCCACCCATGTGCAAAACCGATGTTCGCTTCACATGGCACACATGGAGCCGCCGTCTCACCATACGGGTTTGAGTTCCTGGCCTACAAGAACCACGGCAGCTGGGTATTCCGGCCAGAATTGTATGTTCGAGTGAGTCTGTCCATCCATCCATCCATCGGTCCATCCGAGAGTGTGTCTTGTCCCATGGGTTAATTAAATAATTCACAAGCACCGTAGTACTCCTCCTCGGACTCTACTTAACCGCGGTTTGTTTCAATCCTCTATTGGCCTTTCAACAAATTATTTTGACTCTAGTTCATGACAAATTCCTTTTTTTGACAAATTATTTTGAGCTTTTGAGGGGGGGGGAGAGGGGTCGGGGTGGAGGGGAGGATGTCCGTAGGGTTAGGGCCTCGGGTCTTTAGATAAAAACATAACCATAGTTTACCATAATAATAGTAGTAGTAGTACCTTGGGCAGCTTCAACACATATCTGTTTTTTTTTTAAAAAATAAATAAATACAAATAATTATATTAATTTTGAGGATTAATTCCACGTCAGAAAATAAAATATTCTCAAACATTCTAAAAGATTATCTATTAAATGTCTTCACAATTTTTTTAATTTTTTTTTGGGAGAGAAAACAAGGTGTGTTATACACAATGGCCTTGTCATTCATTTAATATCAACAATGGATAATTGTATGATAAATTTGGCCATAAATTAAGGGAAAAATCAAAAAATCAAAAAATATTTTAATTTACATCATCATCATCATCATCATGTTGTTGTAAAAGAAAAATTGTCATGATTATTTTTTCATTTTTTAAAAATATTGCATTAGTTACGAGGAACCCAAAAGGGTTCTCACATTAAATGATAATATGTTCTAGAAACCAACCTATTTAAACATTTTAAAAAATTACTACCAAACCAAAAAAATCAATAGGGACATGTCACAACATGATTGAAAATCTAATTACTTTTTCTTTTTTTTAATATAAAAAGTGATAGAATATTCCCTTTTCATATTTATTTTTCACATTTGTGCAAAATTTGAAAACCAAAAAAACAAATAAATAAATAAAAATTAAAAAAAACCATCATGACATAATGTATTGTTCTATTTCTTTTGTGACATGTGTAGTCTTGTGCTTTTATTTGCCTTTGTATTTCTTTGAATGGGTTCCATCCTTTGCCTCTTTTATATACATGGGTTTTCCTTCGACCCAAAGGAAAGAGTTTAGACCAAATGTTTTGCCAAGTTGAAGTTTTCAACCTATCAAATAATGGGGATGGGGTGGGCGAGGATGCTAAATAATCAATCATAGGGTTTGATTGGTTTGACCCCCCCTTTGGGGGGGGGGTTAAATAAATAAATAATATTTATGTTATTCATTGTATAAAAGCTCATTTGGGGAGGGGGAGGGGTGTTTAACCTCTTTCTTGAAGGTTGGTTTCCACTCTCAATCTCACTTGAAGTTTGGCCTATGGATATGGCACTCATAGCTCTAGCCACAATATGATCATGAGCCCAAAAAAAAAAAAAAATCAACAAATTTTCTGTAATATTTTTAATTAGTGTAATATTGTCTAATTTTTCTATTTTTTGAGTGAAAAATATATATATAAAAATTTGCATATCACAAATTTGGGGGGGGGGTAAAAAACATAATCAAATTACTAATTAGAATCTAGGATCCTCACAATTGCCTATTTGGGTCTTAAGTATAGGGGAAGGGTCTATATGCACCCCAAGTATATGTTAAACCTCATGTAAGGTCACCCATCCCAATACGATTCCCATCAAATTTGGCTCTTACAGAGTTCTTTGTGGAAAAGCCAATTTGATGGAAAATATTTTTAAATTTAGAAAAAAAAAACATTCTTCATTTATAGTGTTCTCTCCATTGGTCCAAAAATTGTGAAACAACAAACGTTGTCAAGGGCTTTCAAGAAATACCAAAAATGTGCAAAGACTGGGCCATGGTTTGGGAGGGTTGAAGTATGGTAACATCCAAACAGATTAATCACATATCCTAATATATAGATCTAGTCTCATTAGAATAGTGTCAAAATTGGGTGTCAAAATTGGACATGAACTATTTGTTGGGTTTTGAAGGGATGAGCTTCTCGGTGTAAGATTTATACTTGGGTTTGCTTTCTAAAATATTATTGATGAAATGACTCAAGTAATGTTGCAACATTTGGATCAGAAATGGGAAACTAAGGAAAGGGTGGAGAGAGGATGGTATTTTACGAGTGTAGTTTGATTCCTCCCTCCATCTAGGTTGATGAGGAATCAAGTACTCATAAAACATGAGGAATTGTGACAAAGAATCAACTACTTGTTGAATATGAATGGCAATGTTGCATCTCAAAAAGGAAGCTTGTTCCCTTTGATAATCAATAGCCCAAATAGGAGATTACACAACTTCTGTTTGGCTCGACAATCAGTGTTATATAGCTTATGGTTTCTTACCTAAGCAGGTGTTAGGTCTTATTCTAACAAGTACCTCATCAAACCCATCCCTCCCACAAATGATCTTTTCCTCGACCCAAATGATGGCAAGGATTGATTGAGAAGCCCAGCTTGGCCCCCCCATCCAAAGCTCTTGTAAGTGTACTGGTGACGCTACACACTGGGGAGGAATTTCCTACCTAGTGTATTTGGAGGGCAACCTAAACAAAGGTTAGTCGCCTGCAAAAATTATTTTTCACATCCAAGTTTAGTTAATTTGCAACCTCACCCATGAAACTAAAACTGGGGGACAGCCAATAGGTGGGGGTACTACTAATAGCAAACCATCTGGACCAATCATGATGATGGGCCAATCAGAAAACATTGAGCAATAGTCAGATCATATTTATTACACTCTTTTCTGCATGTGAACAGCACAGCTGCGTCTTTCACCAGCCACCGCAAACCATGCAATTATTCTGAGCCAAAACTATTTTCTCGAGCCAAACCGGCATATTTTGATTTTTTTCATCCAATTTTATTGTGCAGGATGACATACTATGAGCCTCTTTGATTGGTCCATCTCAAAAAAGTTTTGGAACTTTGGAGATTTCCTAGTACAAAAGTATTCACTCCAAACCTAGAGACATATAAGTCTCAATATCAGCCCACCTATGTAGGTTTCAAGAGGACAATGTTGGGTGAGCACATGGGACAAAGTGAGACACTATTGGGAACATGTTGGGTAACCCATTGGGAACTTGATGTGAACACAATGGGAACATGATGAGAACACATTGGGAACACAAAAGGCCCAACACCTCTCCACCCTCCCCACAAGAAAAAGAAATTTGGCTCTATTGGGTGCATGTTGCATGGCCTCATCTTCTGAGTATAATTTATAATCCCAATTGTGTTCATAGTATTTTTTGCATGGTCTAATACTCCTTGATAAGAGGGTGGCCTATTCATAGTCTCCAAGCCTCCTCCCCCCCCCCATATGGATGGTCAAACCATCCCTTGACAAAACTAAAAAGCCCATTGGCATTGAGAGAGGTTAGTTGAAATGCGATTTGATTATCTCATCATACCTTGGCAGCTTCAACATTAAATATTATTATTTCAAATATTGTTGAAATTTTCGGAATTCTTTTGTTCATATAGCAAAGAATTTGTGAAGGGAAATATTGAATCTTCAAGAATAATATATTTGAAAAAAATGAAAATTTTCAAAATCAATTAATTCTTCCCAAAAACACATGTTCAAGTTTGCAAGATATTATTATCATATCTCTATTATGAACATACTAAATAGTCCTTTTTGGGGGTGTCACAATGGCAAACTTATGTACGAATAAGGATAGACCTGAGTGGTGAGAGGTGAGTTAAAAATATTTCATATTTCTATATGATTGCTAAGCAAGTAATGTTGTGCTCTCTGCAAGTCCCATATTGGCACCAAGAGTACATCAGATTGCTGGTATTAACTAAAAGACAACTACGGTGACACACCTTTTGGCAAAACCCTAAACCCTAAACCCATTTTGGCAACCAAAAGTTAGTGAGTGAGTGTGTCGGTCATGGTATGGTGAGCTCTTCCACTCATAAATGACCTCCAGCAAGGTTTTGAAGGGTTTAGGGTTTAGGGTTTAACCCATTACTCAGTTGCAATAATCCATAAGACAATTTAACCAAATAATTTGGCTAAATACTTTTTAAAATAAGAAAGTAAAAAGATTTAAGCATCCTTATATTTTGATGACTTTGGAACCTGATGTCGAACCTGGTGATTTTTAAAAATTAAACATTTTTCATTTTTGGCTATCAAACACCTCATAAAACACTCTATTTTTTTGCCAACACCAAACCAAACCCCAAAACTATTATACCACCAAGCTGAAAATTGGAACTTAGCAATTAGACCCACATTGGATCCTTCCTTCCTTCCTTCCTTTCTCCATTTTCCTTCTTCTTCCTCCTCCTCCTCCTTGTTACACTTTCTTATTATGAAGTTTGGCAGATTAGCATCAAATTAATGACAACAAAATTAATCAGAATTTTACTGCACACATTTCACATCTGGCCAAGAGATCTGCAAATCCAATACTGGATTTGGAGTCTAGTAGGTATACTGGATTTTAGGGTTTGTGTTTGACCTAATTTGCACCCCCACAAAAAAAAACCCCCAATTTTTGTATACCCAATTTTATATGGGATGATGGTGTTTTTGGGTCCTGGTCTTTCTTCACAGACAATCCAATTTTAATAACCTCCTACCAACAACAGCTTCATTTTTTGAAACCTTGAAACCCAATAGATCAAATTTTGCACCTTCCAAAAAAACACCCTCCATACCATACTACATCTTCATACACACTCAATCCACAAGCCTACACATAACCAACTTGGAAGGGGTTGAACCTTGGACCACTTTTCCTTAGTTTTCAGCCAAGGATAATAATAGCCAAGAGGAGTCTCTACGTGATAATGAGTGTAGAAACTTGGTTTATTGTAAATCCAAAAGGTCCCCAATGGCAAGTGCACCAATACAACAAAAACCCTCATCCAATCCGCAAAACAACCCACAATGTTTTGCACACTAACAAAGGATGTTTGAAATCATGAAATGCATATATGCATCATACATGTTTCAACTTGTTGTCAACAATACAAAGTAACCCAACCATATCTACAACCATCCCTTCCAACAAATGACCTTATCCCCATTCCAATCGTAAGAAAATAATCAATCAAACGTTTGCTTCTAACAAAATATCAAGAACAATGTTTTCCTCAAATTGGATTACATAGAGTCCAATTTTGAACTTGTTCAAACCATTTGGAAGTTAAGTAGGTTCATCACTTGGCCTAATGTATACTTCAAGGTTGCACACAAACTTCATGTTAGCATTGATTGTTGATAGATCTTTAAATGCTTGGCTTGCACAAATCAATGAGATGAATAGTAGTTGCTAATGTATGCTATTATGATATAATCAACAATGAATTGGACAATAATATGTTAGACAATAGTGCTCCTATTAAATTTCCTCAAAGAAGCAGTGGTAGCACATCTACTCCTTTCTCCAACCACTTTAATTATTTTTTCAAAATGCTAGTTGCCTTTGTCCATCCATTTAGTTTTACAATGAATTCAAATACATTTTGCTTTTACATCTTCTATTATTTTCAATTACTTCCTCAAGTCTCTAACCACTTGCTACATAGAGATCTTATACACTATTTTGGAACATTTTTTAACAACTTCCAATTCCTACAATCGATTCATTTGCCACCTTGAATTCCTTGTGTAAAAAAACTTAATAATTTTGTGCATTTAAAAAAAATTAGAATCTTCTTCATTTCCCTTTGCTATATTGACATAACCTAATCTTCTACTTAATCAATGTTCATCTTTTAATAAAACTTCTTGGGCAAGGGGTTGCATATTTCTACCCCTACAAAAATGGAATGATGATTTAATCTCACATTTTCACCATGTATGACATGCTTTGTTGGACTTGATAAAAAATTTCATGTTTTGAATAATAGGTATGTATACCTTGTATAAATGAATTACATAATGTGGTATGTACCCTTCCAACGATTTTCCCAAAGAATTTGAAATTACCAGTGGATTGAACATGTTTTTCCCATCCTTTCATTTCCTAGCAACATATTCCCACATGAGGATGACTTATTTAATGGAAATTCCATTCACAATCCATGTGCAATATTTAGTGGCTTCACCTTCAAGTATTCCCATAATTTGTATCATTTTGAAGATTCATTGGAGCATAAATATTTATAATGTCTACCTCCTTTTTTGGAAGACCACTCAACTTCAACCATTACATTCTACTAATGGTAACCCGTGCCTGCAAGGCACAGCATGGCACCAAGAATTGTGACTTCCAGCATCATCTGCACATCAGCCTCCTTTTGAGAGAGCACCATCTTGACGCCGCACTGCGTCACTACTGCGATCTGGGGACAGCCATAGACGCAGAAATTGTAAACCCCAAAAAAAAAACAGACGTAAAAAAAATCGTCATGTACAACCACTGAGACTTAAACCTAAACCCTAAAAGGAACGCCAAACCCTAACCGTACCAAGACCCAGGTGTAGTTAATGAACCCCTAAGGTTGGGTTAAGTTCTTCTGCACAATAGTTACAATTCGATCAGCAAAAGAATTCCAAAGATCTACACCGTCAGATCTCATTGATTTGGACGGCTAGGAGATATCCAGTGCAATTTATAACTGTTATAACTATCACAGACAAATAGACACACTGACAGATGTAGTGAATTAATATATATGATTGTCGAATACAATTTAGTGCACCACCATATTAACCCCTTTATGTCCATAAGAAAGAATACAAATGCCTCCATGCCCTATGTAAGATTGCAAACCCAATAATCCAAGAAATAGGACTTGGATAAAGGTTGTTGTATAAAATCTTCAAATATCACAAGGGAGAAGGTAATCTTCAAGGACGCCTATGGGGAAGGAAAACTTGTTTTCCAACACAAAATCAAGAAAGTGAAGTAAAAATGGAAGCAAACTAGAATTTCCAACTATAGCTGGAGAAGGTAAGAAAGTAACTACCTTCCAACTCAAGTATTTGTACCTTTAAAATTTGTTGATTTAGAAGATATTGTCGAATCTTATTGTTTTGCCTTTATTGAGTTATTGTTTTCCAACCAACAATTTGTAGATTGTTCCTACCATTTTGTTGTAACTACCTTCCATGCCAACAAGCTACAACATTTTAGAGAGCAAGTTCTAAAATTAACACAAAAAATATAATAAATTTATATGAAAGTTATAACATTCTACATCAAACTACAATAAATTATTATCATTCTAAAAGGATTGTAAGGCAGGAAAAAAAAAAAAAACCAAAACCAAAACCAGTCCCACAACTTTCTCACATCCTTTTACATTACCCTTTGTTTTTTCCTACAATATATCTCTCCCTTCCATTTTTTCAAGAATTCTCCATACAAGAATGATGGGAATCCATCTCATAATCTTCTTCTTCCATAATTCACACAAGGTCCATATTCCATTCACAAAAGTAGGCCCTTTATCATAATCCTTTCACAAATCCTTCCTCGTTGATTGGTAAACAAATATTTATCACCCAAATCCATGGGCTAACTAACCTACTAATGCTTTCATTTCAAAATAAAATAGAAGATGGTAAGTAATCTATCATTATTAATTATTTAATTACTAAGAGGCCATAGGACTAGCTAGTCTAAATTGATTTTCTACCCTTAACACCCTATCCCTTCTTATTAAATTTGTTCATGTAACCAAAGGACATCCCTTAGTTGTTTAGTTGCAAGCTTCCTTCCAAAGATGCTTGTGTAGGTTAATAACTTTTTCGCCTTTAAACTTCTGTTCTTGGAGAAACACAATATCTACCCAAAATTGTAGCCCCTAAATGTATAACCAAAGTTTATGGACTTCCTTCTCAAGGTTTAATCCATGAACATTATACCATACAAATTTAATCCCTAAAAAACTTAAAAGGCTTGTTGGATGTTGGGCTTTCTTCTTATGGGTTCATTATAATGCTTTGCCTTCTTGTAGTTGATTTTGTCTTGCACAAACCTTTTTCCCCTAAACATAAGATGTTGTAGTTGAATTTGTTATCCTAATTGACTATTCTCCTCCATCCTTCTCATTGTTAATATTTTGGCTTCTCTTGCATCAACGTCTTTAAACACTTGGCTTTTATTGGAAAGTCAGATTATGGACATCCACCATTTCAATTTTTGGGATTGCCAACACTTGGGGTCGAATTGGGTAGATTTATTATTTAAAAAAAAAATTATGTTGTTGATGAGGTTTCCTATTATAGTTGATGATTGGATTGCTTCCTCTCATGCAATAAGTTCCTTTTATATGAATGTTTACAATCTAGGTTGCATTTGAAAACCCATGAACCCAAGGAGGGCACTTCCATTTTATTCCAAATGGCATGGAAACAAATATAGGGCATAATTTATTTTCTATTTTTAAAAATGTAAATAGGGTGCTTATAAATTTTATATATATAGATATATAATTCACTATTTCATAGCAAACTAAAAAATACCCTTTTATCTTAAGTGGCTCCTAAAATATTAAAAAAATGACTTCATTAAGCCCATGAATTGTTGTTGACCACTTTTGGGGTTTTAATTCAAGGATTTATTTTTTGGATTGTTTGCCTTTTAATCGGGTTTCCATGTTCATCTATATTGATGGTCTTCATTGGACATTTGGTTTTGAGATGGGCACAATCATGTAGGGTGAATGCAAGGTCAAATGGTTCATTTTTGGTGTCACAATGATGTTTTTTTGTTGGGTACTTTTTTTCAAATGCATATGTGATAATTAATATTTCCTTACATCAATTTATTGACAACTAAATATAAATTAACAAATTTAAGATGCATGTAGTTATTTATTAATACAAAATTTAACTACTAGTAATAATGAATTTTTGAAATCCAACATTATGGATTAATCATTTAACTATAACATTAAAAAATGAAAAAATAATATTGATTTTCATTCCAAATTGTTGTAGTTATTAAATGTGTGATGTAACATGGGATGATGAACTCACATGAGGAATATTTTCTTGGAAAATCTTAGCCATTTAATAAGTATGGACTTTTTATTGGTTAGAATTGGACCATATTGCTCCAATTATACCTAAAGTTGCTTTCTATCTATTAACAATGCAAATGGTGCTTTCAAAAATATTTACAACATACATAATATATGGTTGAATTTTTTCTATTATATATTATATGCACACATTAAAAAAATTATAGTTATAATCTTTTACTTCTCAAATTCTCTATGATTTGTAATAATCAAAATTTGTGATCATGGTTCAATTAGAAAAACACAACAGTTTCAGAGTGATCTCACTACTTTTCATCGATATTCTATTACTTTCTTTACTCAAAATTGAATGTATCAAATATTTTTCGAAATGAAAAATAAGAAAATTTGTGATTCAAAATCAAACAAAACTCTTGATTACTTATTGTGTCTTTATTCTATTTTCCAATAACTCTCTAAGTTTTCTCTATGTGTTCAAAACAATACAATTTCCCAATCTTCATCAACTTCCAAAACTACATCCCAAATCCTTTCCCTTCAAAATTTGAACATCAAGCTAATGAAATGTTTTCATCCTATCTAACTAACTAGCCATTTTCATCTTGCCTTGTTGAATGTTTACCATTTTCTTGGTAGCATTTTGCCTTGTTTAATCTCTACCATTCACCAAATAACACATATATTTTTCATAAGTTTGCATGAATTGCAATTAGTGTTTTTTTTCAAGAAAAAAATTTAAAATTTTTTTTTGGAAGCTTTACATGGGGCTTTATTTATGTGAACTTTATGGATTTTCCTTTTACAACTTTCAAATCGATGATATCAGAGTCTTTTGATATAAATTTTGACCTAGGTTTGGGAGGGTTTGTAAGGGGTGAACATTTATTCATCAAATATTACAATAGCGACACCTTAGAAGGTGACAACCATTTCCATTTCAACATTTTTTATGGACTTGCATGGACTTTGGATGGAATGCACCATTCATTGTTTTTAGCTAGTTAATAATGCATTTATGTTGTACTAGATGTTTGAGGTTGTTATAGAATTAGAACAAATTGAAAATTATTCATTGTCAATGCTAACTTGTGCCACAATGTCTTGCATATTTGCGAGGTGCACTTGCATGATCCATCTTTACTCCAAATTTAATGTGATGCGATGCAAAGTGAAGGATCTTGCCTTGTCTTGTTTGTGTTGTCAAAATTAGGCACAATGCTAATTTGAATTGCAATTGCAACATCAATCAACACTCCCTTACCCCAAGATAAGATATGCAAGATAATCTAGATAGACAACTTTAGTCTCTTGAATTGGATGTTGGGGAATTTGACTATACAATGTCAACAAAAAAGTGAAAACCTTTCATAACTTAATTTGCTATGGTTGTTATTCCTTCTTTGTCTTCTTTCACACTTGGAGTGACATTACATTGATATCAAATTTCATGGTGAACAAAACCCAAGTTTAAAGGTATTTCAAATTGAAATTTGAACTTTGTATCCCAAAAGATGATGGAATGTGACCAACATAATTTACGAAAGCTAATGTCTTAAGTCTTCATTTCACACATGTCATGGAATTATTTTTATAAGCATTGTGATGGTAGAAACAAAAATTGATCCTTTTCACATTGCATTAAGATTATCACTTTCAAATGTCATTTGCAATGGAATTGCAACTATTGATGGATTGGATTTGGTTGGTTTTCACTTTTCTTGCTATTTTGGTAAAATCATCTCCTTGCTCCCACCCCCTCCTTCCCCCAACTTGTTTCTTTCTCTCTTAATGACCCTTGGCCCTCTTGTTGAAGCCAATCCATGTGTGAGTGTCTAATTATTTTTTTCAATTTTGTGATGTAGCCAAAGTGTTGATCATTCCTAAGAATATATTTCAAAAACATTTGCTTCAAACTACATACGAAGCTTTTTAAAAGGAAAATCCTTCTATAATTGGTTACACCCTAGAATTTATTATAAAGATGTGGCTATTTGCATCTACTTCTTTCAAATTTTGGCAAATTTGGTTTGTGTTTTTTCATTAGAAATCCTTTGTGTAAGACAAAATCAGAATTTTTCGGTGAAAGTATTGCGAAAACTTGTTCCCCCAAAAAAAAAGTATGTGCTAATCACCATTTTTTTGGGGTGAATTTTCACATCCCAGCTCCTTGAAGAAAAGTTCAAAATGGGAGTATGATGTCATATAATCTCTTGAGTTTACAAGGAAAGGATTGCCATTTTTTCTACCAAAAATTTGAAAATAAGTGCCATATTTAAACAAGATTTATGGCCTTGGGGTAGTCAATTGCCAAATTTCGATCGTTTCTTGTTTAAACACCCATTTCAAAAAAGTTGTGGCCATCAATGTGGGACTGTAAAAATCTTTTATAATAATAAATAAATACATACATAAATAAATAAATAAAAGAATAAATAAAAACTTGGTGCATCCAATCAACCCAATGTCTCTTGAGTTTTGACTCCCAAATTGTAAGCACTTGCTACAACCCATTTCACCTCATTTTGAAGCCTTAGTTGAACATTTGGTCTAATCTAGTCATCCATGGATGAAATTAATTACAATTTGTTAAAAAATCTTTGATAGAAAATTTTCAACCATAATCAAGCAACAAAAAATGTGAGCTAGCAAATGTTGAATAAATTAATTATTTTTAAAATTTAAATTCAAAACTCACATTCGTCATGTGAGTTTAAAATTTTGGACTTAATAATAAATTTAAATATTAAATTCTAACTCAACTTCAGAGTTTTCTTAATTGTCCTAGTGATAGGTGTGTTCACAACTAATGTGCTTATTTGTACTAAAAGTTAAGGTTTGATTCCAGATTCTTACAATCTGAATTTTAGAAAATTTAAAGAATAGAGCTAATTAATTATTTTTCAAAAAATTCAGAAAAATAATAAATAAATAAATAAAAAATTGAACTCAGTCTTTTTTAAATTAAAAAAAATAGCCATTTGTCAGAAATGTAACAAATTGTTGGTTTTTAGGTTGCCTTTTTGTTTTGATGTTTTTGCCAAGTCCCACTAAAAGAGAACATACTTACAATCATAACAACTTATCCTTTGCAGTAGGCCATAATTATTTAGCATAATTGTTTTTTATGCTAATAGTAATATTAGGCAACAATTGTATTACTATTAGCATCAAACAATGGGGGGTTTTTAACATTTTTTTAAAAATTAAAAAATTAAAAAATTCAATTTTTGATGTAGCTGAGGTGGTGATCATTCAGAAGCTAATTTGGTTAAATTTGGCAATTAAGAATATGAAGGAAGAAAAAGAAAACAATTATATATATATATATATATATGGCTACCTACCTACCTATGTGTATGTGAATGCCATGCATAATGAAAATGTGACGATGATTTAAAGCTTTAAATTTTTATTTTTTTATTTTTTTGCAATTTTTTGACAATATTTTTTTCCCAAAAAATCATTGAATTTTTACAACCAGAATTGTATGAATTGCAACACCAGATGATATTGGAAAACAAAAATCCTCTGTGCACATCAGAAGTCATGTATATCACCAGATTTTATTTTATTTTTGCATAGGATAAAACAATTTTTTTACTTACAAGCTTTTAGAAAAAGGGGGAAAAAAAAAGCATGAATTAATTTCTTACTTCTAAATTTTTAATTAAAAAAATTGGATGAAATAATTATTAACATATATTCTTTGCAAAAATAGCATTAAATAAGTTTTTTACTCTGCAAATTTTTTTCTCACATAGCATGATATATATATACACACACACACACACACACATTTTTAAAAAATAAATCTTTACAATTAAAAATAATAAAATCATGATGAAATATAATTATTAACCATCGGTTCACGTTATTTGTAAAGGCCTCAAAGAACCGGCGGGTTTGTTTAGAGAACCGCTAAGAACCCGTGGTTCAACAGTCCGGTTATTTGATTTGATTTGATTTGATTCTTTTTAAAAAAGAATTTTAAGTGTGCCATGGTTTACATACCAGAACTGCTTTTTTGATTTTTTTTTTTTTTTGAGAACCATAATTATGGACCCTAAAAGAACAGCTCCGATGATAGTTCTCATTGTTTCTGATAACCGCCTACTGTCCGAATGTACCAGAGCGGGGGTGGGTATTAGAAAATCACACCAAACCGTGTACCACACTGAGTATCAAAGTTGATGATCACGGTTATCAAAAAAATCAAATACCCGATTTTGATACATAACTAACTGCAGTTAACAAAAAATCAAATACCCAGACCCAGTGAAGTCTTTGATATTTTTTCAAATACCCGGACCCAGCGAGTCCGGGATTCTGAATTCAATTTGTTTTCAAATACCCAGACCTGCGGCAATTCTTTGATCCTGAATGTGGTGAACTAGGGGGGGGAGTGACGGGTATCAAAAATAAAATACCCGCCCAACACAAGGGGGAGTATATACTACCAGTGACATCGTGTGCTGTTGTAAATGTGGTAGTGACGGGTATTAAAACAATCAAATACCCGACCCACACGCGGGGAATAATACTACCACCACCAGTGACAATTTGTGCTGCAAATGTGGAAGTTGGGGGGTTGGGGGGAGGGGGGGGGGGTTGAAAACAATCAAATACCCGCTCAAAAGGGGGGGAATAACCCACCAGCGTCATTCTGTGCTGTGAATGTGGAAGTGACGGGTATTTAAAAAATCAAATACCCGCCCTCCATGCGCGGGGGGAACATGCATACTCGGGGTGAGACATTTTGTGCTGCAAATGTGTGTGAAGATAGATAGATGGTTGGAAGTGTGATCAAAACAAAAGGTTTGGTTAATGCAAAGGAGGCAGCAGCTAAGTGTGGCATTTAAGTAAAAGCAGAAAATTCACTTGTAACTTAGTTAGAGAATTCAACAACCAAATTTTGGCTGACAAAGTTTTGGCACCACTTGCACTTCAAATGAATGTTGATCTGCATCATGCTTCTGAAGACTGCACTTTTTCTTTGGAGGAAAGGGCAAGTGTCAGCCAGTCTGAGCTTCTCTCTTCTGAAGTCTTTAGCAATGAGGCCATTATAAGAGTACTAAGCAGCTCCAAAGCCTCTTTTCTCTCTCTCTCTCTCTCTCTCTCTCTTTTCTCTCTCACTCAGAGAGTCATGCATTTTGTTGGCTCTGCCCTTTACCAATGAGAGTAATCTCTCTCTCTCTTTCTCTCTCTCTCTCTCTCTCTCTCTCATTTGGTTTGGTGTAGGATTTGGGCATAATTTTGGCTGGTAATTATTTGACCCAAAAATTAGGGATTTTTTTTTTGGGTGGGTTTTTCTACTGTAAAAAATTTCACTATTTTTTTCTTCTGTTTTTGGGAAAATATTCTCCACATTTTAAATCTCAAATCATAATAATAATAATAATAATAATAATAATAATAATTTTGAATAAATACATTTACTATTAAAAGAAACCATGATCACAAGGGGATAACTTTAGTAGATTTTGTTTTTGCCCTCGTATTAATTCAACCGCAGACAATTCAGGGATTTGGGTTTCAAGTACCATTCTGTTTCATGCAAGTGGGCACCCAACAACACATCCATCTCTCTCTGTGCCCTACTTTCAGTGGCGCACATGATCTGTGTAACCTTGTAGACGAAGGTATTATTATTATTATTATTATGATGATGAGTTTGGTTGTGTCGGATGACAGACTCCACCACCACCACCTCTCTCATGCACCAATCAACAACCCACATGGAAAAATTTCCATCATCAACTTTTAGATTGTATTTGTATTGTAAATTGTGTGTGGGTGTGTGTGTGTGTTTGTGTATGTATTGAAGTCTTCTTGCGGGATGGATGGACCCATGGAAGCCTTTTTTTTTTTTTTTTTTCCAAGTGTCAGAACAAGGTTGACTCAAGCACTTGAAAATAATAATAATAAAAAAGAAACTAAGTGGGTGTGGGGTGTGTGTGTGTGTGTGTTTCCTTTGAGCAAATTCTAGAGCAAAATCTTATCAATACTAGTGCCGTTATAGGTACGACAATGTAGTAGTGCGGTAGCTTGCATTCAATTCGGTTATTATCAAGTTTGCACTAACCATCATATATGATGGTGTGGCCAAAACTGCTTTGAAACTGGCCTGAGTGCATGTGAAACTCTCTCTACTATTATGTCATCAATGGACCCTCCTCCTCCTCCTCCTCCTCCTCTTCACACCCCCATTTTGGTCACTACACAAAAAAGTCTCTCATTCATTCAAGAGTTGAATGCTTTTTGTTGCAACACCCCAAGAAGAAGAAAATATAATCTAAAGAGTTTGTTGGGCAATGGTCTGTTTGTCCCATGAAAAAGACAAGGAATACGATGGTGGTCTGGGGCCCTTCTTCACTTTAAGCTGTGGTAAGTAAGTAACTAACCCATGGTCAGTTTTCTCAAATCACTTTGACCCATCAGGTTCAAATTCATTATGAAATGAACAAATCAAATCCCGAGTGTGGTTGGTCTTTGTAGTTGGGACTGGGAATTCATTATGAACAAATCAAATCCCCATGTTGGTGGTCTTTGACATGTAAGCTAGAACCATAAAGTCATATAGAACAAAACAAAAAAGGAGTGAATATTTATGATACTTGAGAGGAGGAGGAGTCTTTTAGGTTTAATTTTGACCTTGAGAGCAAGGTTGATGATCTTGGTGTCAATGTTCACCTTGACAAATTGGAATTTAGACAAGGGCTTAAAAAAAGATCAGCTTAGAAAATATGCACAATAGAAGGGGGGGTCTATGGAATAGGTTTATGCCTAGGGATGACAAAAGAAGAGGTTTATTTGATTAATCGGGTTGTTAGAATGGGAGCCTTGAATTTGTTTTGGGGAGTTCAGAACTTGAGTAAACTAATAGCATTTAAATGTAATAGGTAGTATATCCTAAGCTCGTCAATAAGTACAAAAGAAAAGAATAGTTGTGACCAATATGATTGTTCAATTCAATGTCTTGAAAAAAAAATTGTTGAAAAATTGTCATAGTGAACAAGTATTTACATGTTGCATGCAAATAAATGACTTGCAAATTAGAGTTATCCGTAAAGTCAGGTGATTAATGGGTGTGAACGGCCAGTTTCGGCATACTAGGCCATCAAATGTGTATAACTGGGAATGAAAATTTTACAAAACGAAATAACTGGGACCCAAATTAGTTTTTCCATCAATTTTGGAGTTTCATTCTTCTGTCTTTCCTTTTCCTAAGCGCCTCCACTGCTGCTACATATATTTTCACTCTTCCGACCTTTACAACTATTATAATGAGTGTCGAACCTTGTGCATTAAATGCTGAGTTTCCTTGCTTTCCAGATACCACTGAAAGAGGGGATGGGAGGTGAAAGCAGCCCCAAAGAGAGTGTGAAGACAAGGTGACTTTACAGACAACTCTATATTGTAAGAAATGTTTTACAAGAATTTAAAGTTTTTACACATCATTTTTTGATTTTACTCAGGGTGCTCCTCATATTAACAAAAATGGTTCTAGTGCTGGCATATTACTTGTGCTTGTTTTGTTTGAAGAACAACAAAGAAAAAAAATGCATTCTATACAACAAAAGGTATTCACTGATGACCCATGGGGAAGAACATAGTAGGAGAACATAACTATGTTCAAGAACACATATACATAGGTACTATGTTCTCCACCAGTCAGTCCGTGTCTGTCTTAGAGCATGATCTGTGGTTTGCCCACCCCATATGATCAAATTGATCACTCTGCCATTCCTGAGGTTGTTTGCGTGGATGGCATGGATGGGTGTACAAACTACAAAACACAGTGGCAGTGTCCAAAATCTGACAGAGAAAAAACAATGCTGATTGTGCGGCAAACCTTTTCTAAAAAGCTTCACCAGCTCAGCAACACTGGAAACAAGCCTGCAAGGAGGAAGAGAGTGTGTGAACAGCACACAGACACACAGAGGTGGGGACAGACTCCAAAGGAGAGTACATACTACATACCTGTTACTGGGCTACTACTACTGCAAGTTTTCAGGGAGTGAGTAAACTATGGCACTTTTGGTAGCACCAAGGACTACTTGTTGTTTGTTTACTTACTTATTTGATATGTAACCCACCACCCACCTTCTTCACCCTCCTTCACTTGTGTTTTTGTGAGGAACAAAGTCAGAACTTGGTGGGAACAACAAAAATCCAACACCTCGACTGCCCCCCACCCCAAGTTAAAATACTGGGTATTTTGGATGCAATTCCTCATTGGCTGGGAAGAATTTCTATTCCCAACTGCGTTCATCACCAGTGTTGGGCGGTTGTTTGAATTTTTTAAAACAAAAACCAGGTCTGGTGGTTCTTCAAATGTTTCAGAAGCAAAGAAGAAACTGCTACTGGTTCCAGTTATTTTAAAAACCTCAAAGAACTGACCCACGGTTTTCATGAAAGCACCAACAAAGAACCAACAGTTTTCTGACTTTTATAAAAACAAAAGATTGAGAACCCATGAGTGATTGAAGATGTATATATACCCAGGCTGATGATATACCGTGGGTATCTGTCCCTCATTCTAAGAACCACCCAAACACTGTTCATCGCCTATTAACATACCCAAAACAAAAAGCACCTTCTTCCATAAAAGCTTTGCATAAATTTGTGCATGAATCCTTATGTTTGTTATTGACATACCTAGCCTACATGCGGATGATCTCAAGCAGCAGCCAGATACAGGACCACCCATCAAAGCTGTGCCAGGGTACAGCAGCACAACCACCAACCAGCATGTGCTGCTGCTGATGAGCTCTACTGAAGGAACACCACCCCACTGCGCCCCCACCCCAACATCACTTTACAACTGATCGATGTCTCTCTGAGTACATATCATCTTCTTCCCAAAATCTTCTCTCATGGATTTCCTGCAGCTCTACTTCCTATTTTCTATTCTGAATTGCACAAGGGGTCACTCAGTGATTGATGGTGGGTGGGTCATCTCTCTCTCCCTCTCACACACACACACACAGAGTTAATTTCTTCTCCTCATATGAATGAATGAATGATGCCAGGGAAAGTGCCATTCATTTTGGCAGTACCCAAAGTGAAGAGTATTAACACTGGAATTTAGTGCTTATATATATTCAATTTAAGTTGCATGCAATGTTATACAATATTTTCATTCAAATGGAACTTAATTTTCACAAAATCAACCTTTATTTGTTATTATTTCATCTTAGTGCAAAGTAGGGCGGAGCCCAAGTTTCTAATTATTGAAAGAAGGAGGAGAAGAAGAATGCTTGTAGTTTTGTTGATTGGAGTGTGGTAGTTTGACCCTTCTATGGTGATTTACCTCCTTTCTAAAGGTGGATACTTTCCAACCGTTGTAGTTATGAATATCGCGTCTTTCCTTATTTCTTCTTGCAAACTTTCAACAACTTGTCTATTAAGTGACAAGATGTAATTGGCTATAAATTGCTCTCCACCCATATGATGGCTTTGGTTCTATATGCATCCAAGAATTAATTTTTTTGTTTTCCAAGCATGCAAAAATAAAATAAAAATTGAAAATGTTGCAAATAGGTGTATTTCTTATTATGTATTTGTTGTACAATGCTCGTACCTACAAAATCTTGAACCTTAGCTTAGTACTTTTGTTTTGTTTTGGGTAGGTAGCACTAAATCTAGTTCAGAACCAAACCAACCTTCAGATTTGCTTTCAAAGAATAAAAAGTCAAAAGTTTAGGTTTGTAACTCAACTAAGAAGGTTCATTAAATACCAAAAAAAAAACTCAAAGTAGAACTTGAAATTTAATCAAATTGAAAAAAAATGACTAGAAACAAAACCAAAGGTTTTATGTAAAAGCTAGAGCCAAACAATGTTGGTATCCATCTAGATGATAAGTAGCATAATTAAAAATTTCATGAGTTCAATTCATTTGGAAGGTTTCCATGACAATCACATAACTTTAAAAAACAAAAAATTCAACTTCTTTGCATTGAAATTGATCTTGCCACAATTCTTAGAATAATACATCAAGATCCATTAAACATTTTGATGCTACAAACATACATTGTGCAACTAAAAAGGAAATGACAATAGAATTTTGGGAAATGAATTTGAATTGTTTAATACATTAAATAACAATGTAATTTGTTGATATTATATACCTAAGATACTAATATTGTATGTATGTTCATGTGTTCAATTATTATTTTGTAATGTTGTCTATTAGTTAATGTGATATTCATGTCAATTTTTCACTCATTGTTAATTCAAAATACACAAGGATGTTATGGTAATCTTAAACTTCCACTTCATTCATTCTTCAAGGATGCAACAATAAGGACAATGTATAGAATGTTGAAATTTGCAATGGTAGAGGTTTTATGAAAATATTAACAAGTTGGTTATTTGTGGAGATGTAAACCATAAAGATTTCATTATTGAAACCATGTGAAATTGAATAACATTATGTTTATTGTCATGTTGAAATTTGAAATTGAGGACAAGCTTGATAAAAGACTAGTTGTAAAAGTATGAATTGATAGAATAATGTTGTTCAAACCTTGTGTTAAAAACTACTATTGTGATCCAAGTAATTTCCATGAAAGCACAATGAGCTTTAATGTATGTGGCATCCATGGTACACTAATTATTATGTATTTGCTTGTAACAAGTCCTAATAATGGGTTTATTAGTAAAAAATATTCTTCACAACATTATAGTGTTGATTATCAACACAATCTATGTAAATGTATGTTGTGAAATATGGATATGCAACAACATAAAACATGTAATGTCAAAATTTTGGAATACCTTTAAGGTAATACATAATCTATTTGATTACTATAACAAATAGGTTCTGAACAAGGTGGAAACATAACAAGGATTTGAAGAATTAAAGATGTCAAACTAAATGTTAATTGTACCAAACATGAAAACACCAACAAACTATTTCAATGTGAAATATTTGTTGCAACCGTAACTTGGGCTAATGATCGATTTTGAAAAATGACAAAGTCCATGGTGAAGTTTGTGTGAGTTTATGATGAATACCAAATATGAGTTGAACTCAAATTGCACTCAATGCCCTCTTCCAATGCTTTGTGCAATCTATTTGTTTGAGAGCTGTTTATGAAGTATGTCAAAGTTTGTATATCAAATTACAAAATATCAATGTCATCATAGGATTCAATATATTTTGATAATGTAAAAAATTCAGATTTAACAACATGTGAATATGTTTGAATTGTTTGAGAAAATTGGATTGATCAAAATCAATGTTGAGTTTTAATTCATAAACACCCTTGTCTTTTATAGCCTTTCTTCTTGGCAAAAAGATGAACAAATTCTTAGGTCTTATTGTGGAAAAAATAATCATATTCTTCAATTGGAGTTTTATGTCACATGTCATAGTCATAAGGATGCATAGTGTGACAATATGTTTTTGATTCATTGATAATAACATAAGACTTGAAATAAGTCATATGAAATAATTAAAAGTGTAAAAAGATTACACCAAATCACCAACACTATTAAATGGTTGATAAAATTGTTAAAGCAAGAGACACTAGAATTAACAATAAGCTAGTATTATGTCAATAAGTGAATGGAATGCAAAATGTGATAAATTATAAAAGCCATATATGAAATTGAAAAAGGTGTTAATTCTATATTCAGTGTTAGTCAATGGAAGGAACCATGTGAAAAAGAATAGATGAGTTGAATCATGAGTTCACAATGTCCATAGGTTTATTGATCAAAATTGTAATAAGACCATTAGTAAAATTCACTTGAAAAAAGTTGTAACATGATTAAGGCCTCAATAGGTTCCTTGCAAAAGAAACAAATGGAACATGTTTAGAAATATATAGAAGTATGATATAATATGGTATGGGTGATATTTGCAAACATATTTAACATAATACCACCCATATTTATAATGAATAATTGTTGCAACATCAACTATACAAGTATGAAACCTATTAAAACTAATAGAAAAGTGCATAATCATGTAATGAACACTTATACATTGCATACACACACACATATATATTATGTAAATGAAACATCTATTACCAACAATAATACAAAAATAGGATGATTTTTGTGATTATTGAAATAATCTAAATTAAATTTCTATTGAATGATACAAGGAATGAATTCAAATTGCTCGATGTGCTGGCATATTCACATATTTTAATTATTTGTTTTATATGCTTAATTTAAAAATGACATAATGTGTTAAATTTACAAAAAAAAATAGTAAATATGTTAATAATGATTAGTGTCAAAGGAATGTTTCCATAGATAAGTTTCTCACAAAATTTAGAATGAATACTTAATTGAAATAGATTAGATAACTAATTGATTGATGAATTGTGTTGCTTTAAAGCCAATTAAATTAAGTTAGAAGTTAGAACATGTGTGTGTCCCAAAAGATTATGAAAGTGCAACCCTTCATTTGAGACTTTGTTTCAAAACATCAAATGTAAGTTTAGTGTGAGTTTAAAAAAAAAGCTTAAAATCTCTTTGGAGATCAACACTTTCATTTCCCAAGTTGCGTGTGTTTGTGAGAAGCCCACATTAAACTAATGATTGTAGTGAAGGCGTTTGTTAAAGTTCAAAGATTGTGTGAAGGTCATGGAGCCTTTGCAAGAATTTGTTAAGCTTGTTGAAGTTGATACCTAGTAGAGTACAATTTGAGAAAAAAAAGAAAAAAAAACTTGGTTGAAGCTTTTTTTAATGTCTCTTTCTTCAATTCAAATTGAGGCGCTTAGTCTTTTGTATTTGGTAGTTGTGTAGATCTAATTTTGCTTCATTTTTACTTATCTTGCTAATTTTTATTTTAAAAAGTTAGATATAATGTGTGAACAACCCAATATATATATTATATATATATGCACTAGAAGGGGGGAAAAAAAACCATTATTGTCATTAAAAAAAATCCCTTCCCTTCCCCCCCAAAATGACTACCCAATTGAGGGCTTTGTTTAAGGAGAGTTAGAAAAGAAGAAGGATGCCATGATCTTCCAACTCAAAGCAAAAAGATGTTTCTTTTGAAATAAAAGAAAGGGTAAAGAAAAAGCTCCCAGCCCCCCTCCCCCAAAAGAAAAGAAAACCCCAGAAAAGCCAAAAACCCAATAAAACAAAAACAAAAAACAAAGCCCAAAACGTGTACGACTGACTGACCGACCGACCGACTTGACTGGCTGACCCTACTTCCGGAAGTTAACTGTAGTAAGTTAACAACTTCCTTTTTCACCATTTACCCCGCTGCGGCACCGAAAACGCGGGTCGGCTCCGGTCGGCCCATCCCCCGGCCATCGCAACCTACGGCCCGGCAGCGCAGCCACCTCGCAGCTCTTCTGCCGCCTTGGCTGCGCTGCCTTCTTCATCAGGAGCACAGCAGAGTGAGCGAGCGAGCGAACGAAAGCGCCGCAGCAGCAATCGTCGCAACCAGAGCGCCAGCTTTCTTTGCAGCGGCAGCAGCTTTGCAAGCTCGCACAAGAACGTGAGCAGCGCGCGCACAGAAGGAAGGAAGGAAGCAAGCTAGGCAACGTGCGTGATGATGAGAACAACAACAACAAATATAACAACAAGAGGAAGAAGGTGGCAAAAAACAATAACGACAAGCAACTGTACTACTTATCACAAAACAAAAGTAGCAGCAGAAACAAGAGCAGGAGCTTCAGCAGCAGCAGGAGGAGGAGCATCAGCAACGCAGGAGCAGCAAAAGAACGTACGTGTATAGCATAGGATTTTACGAGTTTCCTTTGTTTGCAGCAGTTGCAAAAATGAGTGGAGAAAAAATGTGATTTGGGCAAGGGGCGAGAGAGAGAGAGAGAGGGTGGGCGGGGTGGTCAACGAGAACATAGGTGAGTAGAAGAAGAAGAAGAATAGCTCCTGTTGTTTGTGAGATTTAGCGAGCGAGCAGAAGAAGAAGAAAGAGCTGACATCAGTTGCAGATGTTTTGTTTTGAAGGAGGAGGAGACGAACGGAGACCAATAGTGTCCTCATTGGCGTCGGAGGAGCATGATTGTGAAGCAGTTCGGCAGTAGTAGTGGCCGTGGTGGCGAAGAAAAAGAAGAAGCAGGTAGTTCTTGCGTTCATGCGCATCAAGGGACGACGAAGAAGAAGAAGAAGGTCTAGTGTTGTGTGCTGGAGTGGAGTGCAGTAAGCAAGGAGAGGGAGCAGGAGGAGATAGTGGGGAGAGAGAGAGAGAGAGAGAGAGAGAGAGAGAGAGAGAGAGCGCAGGCGGGGGAATTGGAGATTTTGGAGAATGCCGAATGAAGCGCAAGAGAGAGAGGTCTTGATGATGGTCGCTTCGGCTGGAGAAGGGATGATGAGCGAGTCGCACAAGAGTGGGAGTGTCTGTGAGAGAGTGTCGAACACGCATATGTATGCAACAGACGAGGACGAAGACGACGACGACGACGACGGGGCTTCGCACCACGGCGGCGGCGAAGAGAATGGAAGTGGGAAGACACTTCTCCTCAGGGAGCATGACTACATTGGTCTCTCAGAGATGTCTCCTTCTTCTGCCGCTTCTTCTTTTCAAAGCGTGCATCAGTCGCCGTCGTCGCGGGGGAGGAGGAGGGATGGCGACAGAGAAGGAGGAGGAGAGGAGCTCAACTTGAACCTTGGTGCCACGGAGCTTCGGCTTGGTCCACTCCCAGATCTGATGGAGTCCGGCAGAGGTGGTGGTGTGGAGAGGGGAGGAGGAAGCTGTTTGGAGAAGAAGAAGAATGGCACCACAGATCAGCTGCAGCAGCAACAAACGCATCATGTTGTTGTTTCTGACCGGGGAGTTGCAGCAGCAGCAGCGGAGAAGCAGCTTGAAGAGCAGACTCCTTCTGTAGACAACGACAACGGCAAAAAGAAGGATTCTTGCTGCTCCGACGGAAGCTTGAGCTTGGGCATCGGTTTATTGGCGAACCCCAGGTTGATGGGCAATCCCAATAACATGGATGTTGCTGCTGCTGCTGCTGCTGACAAGAAGTTGTTCTTCTATCGCTCGGAAGGACCGGCAGCAATGGAGGACAACCAACAGTCTCAAAGCAATCAGCAACAGAAGATACCCCATCCCCAGCAGCGGCAGAACTCTCATGAGCTTCTTTCTTTCTCGAATGCCAGAACATCAACACCATGGGCAGAACGAAACCACCAGTGCAGTAGCAGTACTGGCGTTGTCCAGCAGGAGGATTCTTCTTCTTCCCCTGTCTCTGACATGTTGTTGGACAAAACTTCCATGGCTGGGAGAGGTCACCACCACCACCACCACCATCACCAGCAACCCAATAACCTGGATCAACCAAAGCAGGAACTTTTGTTGCAAGAGAGCAACAATGTTCCAAAGATGCAAGGAGCACAAGCTCCTACTGCTTCTAAATTTGCTCCATCTCCTCCTGCAACATCTGCTACCCATGTGCCCATGCACCCTTCTTTGCAGCAACCATCATCATCATCATTGCCCCCACAGCAGCAGCAGGCAGAAAAAAGGTACCCTCCTCAGGAACCCCAGTATCCTCAAGAAAACATACTTGGGGAGCTTGATCGCAATGGCATTGTGCAAGAGTTCAATGCTCACAAGCTCAAGGTGCAGATGAGACAGGCGGCGGCAGCAGAGAATAATAGCAGTCAGTTCTGGCTTGCTAAACCAGAGAACCATCACCACCATCTTCCTCCCCAGTTCTCCTCCTCCTCCTCCTCCTCCCCACAAGAATCACCAGAAAGCAGCAGAGCTATTAATGGAGGAGCTCCTCAGACAGGATCATCACGGGGGATGACCATGTTTCCTCCCTCAAAGACTGGAGTGGGTGGAGCCAAGCGAGGTTTCTCTGAGGCAATTGGAAACTCTGGTGTATCTGAGCCCAGAAATCCATACCCTGATGGGAGGAATGCATTTGTGGAAGGTGGAGCTTCTTCACGGGAAGGACCCATTGGAGGAGCCAGTGCAAGAATCAATAGTGGCGGTGGCACTGAGATGCTGTCTCAGCAACAATTGAAGCACCAACAACTTGCTGCAACAACACCTCCTCCTCCCTCTGCTGCTGCCAACATGTACCCTTGCAGCAACAACAACCCAAAGCAGCCTTCACCAAGTCCGTCCTGGCAGCAGCAGAGTTTGGAGCAGTCTGGTGTGTATTTTGGACCTTTCTGTTCGCAACGGCCTGCCCGTGGTGGCAGTGGCGGGCCTCTCAGCAGCAGTAATGGGGGGGCTGATGCAAGTGCTATTGTTAGTGTTAATGTAGAGTCGTCGAATCCAAAAGCATGGGAGACAACAACAACACGGTCAACCAAGAACCTTCAGCAGATCACTGTGCATGCTTCTTCTGAGATGATGAGCAAGCATCCTTCCCCTCCTGACACACGGTCATTGCCTGTGAAGGAATCTGCTGCTCCCACTTCTGCACCACCTCCTCCTCCTCGGTGAATAGTCTGGAGCTTTCTTTCTTGAGATCTATCTTTGTTCTGTTTTGCTGGGTTATCGGTGTTCTTGCTTGATGAAATCACAACCGTAGTTTGTCTCAATGCAGATTCTTGCTGTTTTATATGTATGTAATTTGGTATTTCTTTTGCAGCTGATTCTTTCTTTGTTCTGCCTGAATTTCTTGAGCAAAAGATTTTCTCTGTCTGTGCTTCATCCAGGCAAAACCAGGTGGTAGGGTGGCCACCAGTGAGGAACTTCCGCAAAAATCAGCAGCCACCAAGGCCTGCATCCCAGGATAGACAGCCAAGGTCATCAGTGTCAACAACTCCTCAGGCCACCACCGCCACCAACACCAACACTAGTGCAACTCCACCAAAAGCTCCAGCAAACAGTGGTGGGACTCCATCACAAACATCATCGTTGCTGGTGAAGGTGTACATGGATGGACTTCCCATTGGCCGCAAAGTTGATCTTGTCGTCAACAACAGCTATGACAAGCTCAAGTCTGCTCTCGAAGACTTGTTCCAACAATTCATCGGTACAGCCGCATGTCCTTTCACCTCCCTGTATTTATTTCTATCTTACCACTAATCTGCTGCCTGGTTGGATGAGTTTTGTCCTCCTGGTTGGTGGCAGCAAGGATGGATGTTGGGTTCTCCATGCCTTTGCACATGAAGAATATCACTTAACACTTGTGCCTTTCTGAATGATTGTTATTCTCCATGATACATACAGGGCAACCTGGCAGCATACAAAGTGGCTCCACTGGAGGTTTGGAGTCTGGGGGGGTTTCTTCCTCCTGTAACCGGAAGCTCAACTTCTTGCACAGCTCTGAATATGTGCTCACATATGAGGACTGTGAAAGTGATCTCATGCTTGTTGGTGATGTTCCTTGGAAGTAAGTCTTTTGGCTGTGGATCAAGATTGACTTTCTGTGTGTGTTTTTGCTGCATGATTAACAACACTTTGTCTCAGTTTGTTTCCAGATAGAAGTGTGCAGAGTTGATTCCTTTTTTTTCTTTGAATTTCACTGAAATCACTTGTCCTGGTCTTTGCAGTATGTTTACAGGTATTGTACGAAGGCTGCGGATTATGAAGGGTGTTGATATTGGTGAGCATAAATTGTTTCTTCTGCTGCCATTCTTCTGTGCATAGCCCTGTCACCAGTGATAGATAGTGTAGGAATTTTGAAAGAGGGGGTGGTTTTGGAGATGGGTGCAGAGTAACGACTACTGTATGGGTATAGCTTTGTGAAAGAACTTGCTTGCTCATATTGATCTCCTTTGAGCTTCATGAAATGCTGAAAATCTTGTGTTTGATAAGCTGCTTGTATTCTCAGTTCAGATGTGTCTTCTGCAGAGCTATCATTTTTCTGAAGAGTTTTTGTTTTTGTAATTTACTTCATTCACTAACACTGCTTGAATGGGTGTGGTCCCAACAGCTCGAAATGGTGGGGACAATACAATGAATTCTCAGTCGGAGGTGGACTGAGGATTTGGGTACTGCTTGGGAAAGGTGTTTGATTCGATTTGGCATGCTGAGAGCATAAATTGCACTCATCTTCTCTGTGGGAGACTGGTGAAGAGAGCAGCAAGGGATGAAGTGAGAGAGACATGAAGTGAGAAAGAAACATGGGACAGAGAGAGAGAGAGAGAGAGAGATGAAGACAATTGGGAGTGTTGCCATCTATTTTTTGCCCTCCTAAAATGCTGGTGGTGGTGGCTGTAGAAGAGTAAATAGAGGAGGCAAGAGACATTGGCTTTGAACGCAAAGTTACAAACCGAAAAATATTTGATTTGGGGGACAAAAAATGCTATTATCTTCTTCTATCTGTTTGTGTTGTTGGGGTCAGGTCTCCCCCAAAAACCGCAACCCAACACCCTGTTAATCAGCTCTGAGGTTAGTATTAAATAAAATAGAAGTGCGGAGGAGAGCTCTTTTCCATGTATAATTCCAGACATGGAACCTGTGTAAGTTGTCAAACCAGTGGGCTGTTGTTAAAAACCTATTTACAGTGTTACTTTTAAAACTTCCTCTCAACTGCTTCCTCCTATGTTCTCCGCATTCCAACTTCTCTACATTAGTGACAGAGCTGAATTATTTATTAGTCTGGCTGATCACAATGCAGTTTCTCAGTCATTGGTTAAGACTGTCCACAGTGACATACATGTATCTGAGTTTACTTTGTGTACTCCAAATGTTTAGCAATGGGACAATGTTTCTTGTGGTTAAGGTGTTATGAGTTCACAACCCCTGAACTCCTGTTTCCTTCCTCTGATCTCTCACTCCCGTGTTTGTGGATCCTTGTTTTCTTTTGCATTCTGTTTTGCCCCAACTGTTTTTGTAAATTCCATGCATAAATTGTGGACTCAATGCGGATTTTAAGTATAGGAGAAGGGTCTAGCTTTAGACCCTTGTTCTGGATTTGAGGCTCCCCTCACAAGGCAGGTAGGTGAAGTGGAGGGGCTGAAAATTCAGAACAATCTAAAGCTAGATCCTTCACATGCAAATGGGGAAGGTAGACCCTCACATGTGGAACTTTATCTTTCCCAGAAAGAAAACCAGAAAAAGAACTTTCAAAATCCCAGTTGACAGCCTCACAGGAGGATCCTTCCCTTTGCGATTTCTGAAGTTCCTGTGACATCTTCAGCTGGGTGAGCAGGAGGATCCTGGCCCTTGGGATTTTGGAAGTTTTGGAAGTTCCTGTGGCATCTTAAGCCGGGTGACAGTACCCAAAATACGCTGGACAAAATAGGGCAGCTCTTTACGGGTGGGTGCTGAGAGGAAGTTTAACAAAGGAAAGGGTTTGTTTTAAGAAGCTAAACAAAGAAAAGCCGAAATAGTACTAAAGAGTAAATCATAGTTGTATACACTGGACATTGGGCTACAACATCATCATCAGCTGCATGAAACTAGAACACAACACAGGAAGTACACTGCATTGATGCCGTGAACCTAACTGCCCATCTCTCCTCCATAACCATCATCAGAGACATGGGTACAACAATCCTGCAGCAGCAGCAGCAGCAGCAGCAGGTGCATGATAATAAAGCTGACACTATCCATGACCCCATGGCAGACATGAATAGGCAGATTGTACACTAGTTGCAATTGAACAAAAGCAACTTATTAACAACCCAATTTAAAACCCCACTGTTGTTAGTTAGTCAGTGTATGTACTGGCCCATTCCTGCCTGACAAGGGGGGCAGTAGTTAGCAGTCCAAAGGCTCTCATTTATACATAAGGTAAAGCTCCACCAGGGTCAGTGTGCGCATTCCCAAATTAAGGGGCTTAAGTACAAGGTGCTCATAGCCAAGTCTGGCTCCTCATTTTGGGAATGTTCCCCCCGCCACCCCACTCATCCTGGGGCATTACCCATGATGGAGCATGCAGCATACATTTTCTTGAACGTAAATAAATATACATAGATCACAAGGGAAGGTTCTTAGTCCTACTCCCGAAATGGGGATCACTCTTAAATCACTTATGGAGTAGGTAGACATAATAAGAACCCTCCTCTTTTTGAAGAGGGATAATCACAGATATAAGGTGCCCTCGAAATACAATAAGAAATTTGTCTGCATGCTTTGTGCAAAGACAAGGGGGCAGAAGTGGGCAGTAGTTAGCTGCAAGGCCAAGAAGTTCACAATGGTTTCACCTTTTCCTAACCATGTTACACAGTTCCCATTATCACTCTGCCGTTTTTGTTTGAACTTGCTATGAGGGGCAGAGCACTTTCTTGAGAAGATGCTTGTTTATTTTGTCATTACATGTTGAAAATGGAGTAATGCATGGAATCAAGAATTGTTGCTAATTTACTAGATCCGCCACTTCAAATTTCAGACAGGCACATTATTTAGGGCCCACGAGGTGTGTACCTTCGACTTAGAACTTTTTTCTTTGCTTAATTGATAGGTGGGTTATGTGGCCTAGAACTGCATCCATGACCCATTTCCTGGACAAGGTCAATTGTGTGATCAGTGATCACTCTCGGAATCAGGGACTAATTCTTTGCCAATGGGTGGGCTTTTTTAGTATTTCAGATCCTTGAGATTTTTTTGGTACAGTTTGTTGCTCACTAAAGATGTACTTAGCAGAGTGATAATACAATGACTTTTGCTTTGGTAAGGAGCATCCAATTCATATCAGGATCACTGAACAATAATTCTGTGTTCCAGGTTCCAACTAAAGATGTACTATGTGGTTTGATAGGTGGGTTATGTGACCTAGCATGCACTCGTGCACCCATCCATTGAAAAGCCATTATGACTCAGTTGTGGATGGATGAACTGGTCCACAACTGAGTTCTCAAAAAGTCATCATCGTCCATCTGGCTGTGGTCCATTATGGTTAGATATGGACAGGAACACAATGAAAAAAATGTCTTCCTGTCCACACATCATCCATCCTACATGGTGCCCTGGTGACTCCAGAAATTGTTTTGATCTGTCTTCATCACCCTTTCTATAGGAAAAGCTTTTTATATCATATTCTAATTGGGACTTGAAATCTCAGTTCAGGTGAATCTTGGATTTTCCCTTCCATCATCATCTCTTAGTCCATAGTTTTCATCTCTAGTCATCCAGGATGGACTGCCTTCAAGGCATGTGTCAGATGCAGGTAGGTCCCCTTCCATTTGCAGAAGGATATCCACTTTGTGGAAGAGACATCCCTCGATTTGAGGACCCTTCAGGTTTAGGAAGAAGCATCCATGGATGACAAAGGCAGAAATTCAAAAGTGCTTCATGTTGAGAGAATGCTTCTTCCCAAGGCCCTCCTCCATATGTTCTCCGGCTGAGGAATTGGGGCAAATGGCCTCACTCACTTGCCCTCAAACGTAACAAGAGCCTGGGGAAGAAGTGTTCCACTACATCAAAGTCTCTTGATTTGAAGCAAAGAGGGACAATTATGTACTTTGGAATTGGGTTTTGGGCTTGCTGCTTGTATTTGGGATTAGAATCAACATACTCATCTTCCAAGTGCTTATTATACTTTGAAGAAAAGTGTATACTTTCTTCGATCTGAGAAGTTGGGGGTACAAGCAAGCATGAAAAAACTGGTTTTTGCAACTACTTTTTTTGTTCAATGGAACTGAAAGTGTCCAATGCTACAACTAGTTTTTGTAACTACTTTTTGTCGGACACAACTGAAAAGTGTCCCATGCAACTACTATTTGGTTGCATTGGACAAAAAGTAAATCGTTGCAAAGACCAGTTGCTTTCCTATTCCATAAGCAAGACTTATAAGGGGGCCCTCTTCTTCAATGTGGGTTTTATTGCTATTCAGTCAAGCACCTTCTAAAGAGGCTACCCATCCCAATCCTATTACCAGCCCAAGGATTGTTTCCTTCAGAGTTTGCAAACATATCGTATTAGCTCACCATAATCTATCTCAATCTAATGTGGAAGATTATTTTTTTTCCAAATGAAATAATTTCATACCTTGTGTTGCGTGCAATTATTAGATGAAATGAACTTTTTAAGAAGCTAATGCAATATTTAACAATTTCTTAGAAAACCCGACTCAGGAGCAAGGATTACACTCATGTGCGTGTCAAATTAACACTTCAGATTACAATATGCTCTTGCCACTTGTATATCAACATACCAAGTGTTGTTCCCCTAACTGTTCTCAAATTTATCACCAGATAATTCCAATGAGTTTCTTACAAGTTTTGCCAATAGTGTTCTCAAAAGACTGCAAACATCTCAAGACTGCAAAACAACATAGATGAAGGTTACCAACACAGGATCCTTTTAAGAGCCACTATCCTGGAGACTTCTCTCACCAAGGCATTTTTGTTGAGTCAAAAGGGTACAGAGAGTAGTTATACAAATTGTCCAGTATCACAGTACTGACAAGAATAAATACTCCAAACTCTGGAGGTTGGGAAGTTGAATCACTATCGGATAAAAGATGCTGTAACTGCATGAGAGGGATGCAATAGTGCTCCCCCCCCCCTGCATCTCTCACTCCATGCCCATGCCTAATTACCATTGAAACAAATTCTAATTTACATGAAAAAGATTGGAATTCTGGCTCCACTGTAAATCTTAGCACATCCACAAGGCACATATTGAACCCTGCCTCTCTGTTGGTTCATTCAAGCTCAATACCCTCCTAGCCTGTTGCGCTTCCTTCCCCCCACCTGGTTAATGGGGAACTTGAAGCCCATGGATCAAATGGATCACCAAGCACATCACATGTGGGCTGGTCCAGGAACTACCAATACTGATGCTGGAATGATAAGCTTGCATGGCATCCTCTGCTGTGGCCAAGTCTAGGGCTAAGTTGTCTACCTGACAGACACTAGTGGACACCTGGCTATTGTTTGCTGGGCATCTACTGAGATGGAAAACAGTGATGTTTGCAAAACATCCTCAGTAAACACCAATGTTGCTGGTCAAGCTTCATACAATAGTGAATCATGTTACACCCTCATTAAACTCTGCAGCTCAGAGGCCTTGTAGCTGCGGGCTTTAAGGATATTGCCATGACAGTCTCAGAATTCATTGTCTCTCTGATTTCCGTTGAGAACCAAAGTTCGCCAGGGGTGATTTCAACCTGACAGTGGGATTCTCAGTTGGATAGGCACATCTAACCTCCCCCATAAGTCGAATGTGTTGAAGCAAACGCTGCAAGAAGGCATTACGCCCAACAGTACTGCTGTCACACACAATTGCCACATGCTTCCGTGCCCTTGTAACAGCCACATTCATGCGCCGGTTGTCTCCTAAGAAGCCCACTAGTCCCAAATTGTTGGACCTCACCTGTGATACAAGGACCTCAAGGCTTGGTCAGACCTTAACAGAACTGGAGTATTTCCTTACCACACTGGGGAAAGGAAATACTATTCTCATTGATTGCTATCTTCATCCTTGCTCCCCTTTCTGCCAATCTTAAGAAGAATGCAAGATTTGAGGCTGACACAATGCCAAACAGAGAAAATGCAACTTTGCCAGTAGAAAAGACTTAAAAGAGGGGTAATCAAGCAAATGTGCCCTGACTAGTCATGGAAGGGTTTAGGGTTTAGGGTTTACACAATCTGGTTGCTGCTAAACTACACCTCCAGAACATAAAATACTGGTGAGAGAAACAAAGAAAAGTCAATTTCAAGGAGCCAAATGGCATGAAAGAAGGTATACCATAGAGATAACCACTGCATCAGCTTCACGGCCTTGAAAGCTATCAATACTGGCCACCTCAATACCCTCAGTACCTGGAATGGCCTCAATGCGATCACAAAGCAACTGGACCTGAGCCATATATGGGGACTGCACAGCAATAGAGTTTGCCGACACGCCTGCAAAGATGTAAAAATACATGAATCCATACACAGTGTCAATATCTGTTATCTCTCCAACACTGTTATTCATCAGCACAGGTAGGGATTGACAGTGACTAAACCCACAAATGACTGAGCCTAACATTTCCCATGCTGCCCTCTTGTTAATACAACACAGAACATATGTGTTTGCTAGGTTGTAGAAGAAGGATAATATCTGTTTGTTACAGCCTTATGAATGTACAGCTGTCATAGATGAGGAGAAGGCAGCAGGGTTTGAGGAGGATAGAGTAAGGGACTGCACCAGCAGCAAGCAAGGCTGTAATATGTTCCACAACAATGTCTGCCTCCCCTTCATTGTAGAAGGAACCAGTGCCAGCAGGGTCCAAGAGCTCTTCACAACCAGGTATCAAGCTTCCAAATGGGAGCCGTGTGTCTAATAGCAGCATTGGCAACCTTGTTATGGATGTTGCCTGCCATACACCATCCACAAAATCAGATTCCTTGCTTTCAGCAACTTCCATGAGGTCAACTGTGATCTCCACATCTTGATATGCCAAAATTAAGTAGAACAGACCATTCTGGTTAGATATATGCATCCTGCTCGACAATTTAATCCTCAAAATCCACCTCTGATATAAAAGGCAAACTCAAACACCATGGTTGTTCAGTACCTAATGACCACTTCTGAAGAGAATGAATAGAGGTACCTTTACACCTGGAGAGTCAAGGAGGAGGTGAGTCTCCACAGCTGGGGCTGACATCAGTCGCCCACCATACATTTCTTTGGAAGCCCACAGAGCAATTGCCTCATGCATGCGGTACTGTACACTTAACATAGTGCTTAGGATGCCCTTATGGAGGCCAGCAGCCCGCTCCATCAGAGAGATGCCCAACCCATGCTCCATTGCCTCCCGAGACATAATAGTGGGTGCCAACTGACACATGTCCCCAGTCAGCACACATCGTCGACCTTGCAAAAGAGGTATCCAGCATGAGGGTTCGATTGCTTGTGCAGCTTCATCCACTACAACAAGATCAAATGGATCTAGATTGCGGACCAATGGATCACCAGCTCCTGTATTGGTGCAGAGAACCACCTGGACCAACAATGGATCCCTTTCATGATCAATAACCCAGGAGCAAAATAGAGTGGAAACTCTAACTTGAGATGGAAATCATGTAGGTTGTTTTTCATTTGGAACAACTCCATGCTTGACCCTATTTGAAAACCCTCTTGAAATGAACACAGTACTGTCATTGCTCTTCTGAGATACAGAAATAGTTACATGTTATACTATCAGCTATACAACAGAGGACAGGAATACTACACATTCCTCTGAAGAAGAACATTAGAAACAATAGACTAGCAACAACCAGAAAACACACACATACAATCTTGCCTAAAGAAGCATCAAGACAGGTGGAATTCAGTCCTTTTGATGTGTACTTTGAGACATCAAGTCTCTGCCTTGCAGCTACACTTTGGTGATTCTAGATATGAGATCTGATAACTTCAGATGCTTCTATACAGAGGAAGTTGCCATCCCTGGCTGTGCATTCCTCTCAGGCTTATGAAGGCTGTCAGTCTTTGTTGGCAAAGGGATAGGGCACACTCACTTGAGCTGATGACAAAGCTTCAAGAATCGCTTCTTTCTCCCTTTGTTTGAGTGTCCTGCCAAGCTGCTTCAGCACCTGCCGGATGCCAGCTGCCATAGAATCATCTCCTAGGCATTGCCTCAGATCACTCCGGAGGTCAGCACGCCGCCTTGCAAGGTCACGACGAAAGGTTCCCAATCTTTGATCGACAATGTAACTGAGAGATTTGGCTGACACAGCTGGTGCTACTCGAGTGGGATTCCCAACTCTCACAACATTAAGACCTGCAATTGCAAGCTTTTCCACCATGTTGTCCACAGCTGCATTTGTTGGTGCAGTTGCCAGTACCCTCTCACCACATGCCACTGTTCTGCAGATCAACTCTGTAACAACACTTGTCTTTCCTGTGCCTGGTGGCCCTTGAATTACCACTACAGGCCTTCGTCTGTTTAGTCCCATCTGAATTGCCCGCCTCTGAGACCCATCAAAGATGGTGTCCTCCGGTAGTGTAGTGTCATTAAAAGAATTGGACGAAGACGGCCCATTTTGGGCTAGCCAGCAAACATCTGGGCCCTCGCCAAATAGTGTTGCAACTACTGCAGCTGCTGGATTCTTCTTTAGCAACCCCTGCTTCTGAAGCCGCTCCAGTGCCTCACAATCTCGCTGCATAACACAAGAAACTTGTTCTCAAACCAAACTTGCATATGTTTCAGTCCCTCTGAAACAACTGGATAGAGTAGCTGAAATGAAAAAATTGTGCAACCATCACTACAAACAGATGGAAGACAGTTCTATGATCAATTCAACAGCCAGAGGTCAAAACCTTGTGATTATTGAAAACAGACCTGATAAGTGGTGGCATCAGCAAGTGCACTGATGCGATCAAGGCGCAAAGATTTGCCAAAAAGGCGAGAGAATGTGGGATCACCATACCGGGCCTCAATAGCCACTGCAATGCTGTTTCCATCCTCACCCAAACTATAAACTGAGCCTCTCATGCACTCCATCGTTGAACCACCCCGCCTTTTGTCTGAGATGCGCACACACACCATATCTCCAGGAGAAATAGTGGTGGGTGGCAAGTGTCCCCCTCCCTCCATAGAAAGAGTGACCAAGTGCATTCCTCCAAGACCTAAAAGAGCTCCAGGTTTAAACAAGTCAAATCAAATGCACCTTGGCAGGGTTTGAACTTGGAGCTGGGCAGTTAGATAGACATCCATAGGATAGGCCATACAAACTGCACTTGGGACTTCAGGAAAGCCTCAGAGTCTCAGACTCAAACCATAGAGGGCATGATAGAGAAAGGGCAGAAAAAGAACCACCCTACATCAGGATATTAACAAGGTGGTGTGTGATTTAGAAGTCTAGTTGTGATTACCCCACCCCATGTTAGATTCAGTAGAAACCAGGGGAGGACTTCTGTTGCCTATAGCTCCCTCCTCCTGTGAGATGTAACCTAGTATATCAACTGGTTGAGATTTGGCAGCTCCTCTCAAACACAAACCCTTACAGAGCATCTATCTGAAGCATAGTCTCACTGAGTTGAGATCCAGAGAAAAGACTAATCATGTGACTTTGTTTCATTGACTTGTGGCCATACAACCAGCCAGCAGCTGGTAGTCTCAGGTCAAAGTGGTACAGACTGAGATAGGCCACAAAATGGTGGCTCCATGCCTGTATGTTTGAGGAGTGCTCACTCCAATGGTTGGACTTACCTTGACATAAACAAGTTTACAAGGTCTTCAAGATTCTCCTAGAAAAACAATTGAAGTGGGGTCACAAATTTGCTGAATGTAGTCAAACCAAATGTTACTTTCCAATATGCTCAGCCACAAAACTTGCAAGGAGGGGCAGTCAAAGGTGGAGAGATTTAAGTCCTTGATGCTTGCCCAAAGGGCCTTCATCTAACCAAAGTACCCCAAAGATGGCAGCCAATATTGAGCCCTTCTGCACCATCGTGCACACAGTGGGCATTAAGACTGGTTTTCTTCTCTGCATGAGTTTAGTGTGCAAAAGTTCCAATCCTGCTATAAGGTCTGTTTTCATTGGATTGCCTAGGTTATGCAGCTATGCAGGCCCAAAAGATGAAAACAGATCATATAAGCAGCACAGAAAGAGATAGAGTTAGGAGCAAGACCTGTGGTGGACCCTGTAGGTGTCAGGTTGGTAATTGAGTCACATTGCTCCACTCCCCTCTCATCACAATCCTGATCTGTGGGCACTGGCACTGCAGTGCGAGGTGCCCCAATGGCAGATGATGCCCCCTCAAGTGACAGCTGTGTAGCATCCAGTTCTGCATCTCTCTCTATCTGCAGAAGCTCCAGAGCTCGTAGCACAAATGCATCAATGTGTCTTTGAGTCTTCTTTACTTCCTCTCTTGTCAAACCCAGCAACTCATGAACAAGCCTTGGCTCATGGGCTTTTCTTGCAACTGCCCGATGCTCACCTGTCCAAACATAGCTTGCTACATGGGCATGTTGGAGCATGACAAAACTATACCTTGGAATAAATCTTTCAAAAGGGCTGGAACCAGACATGTGGAATCAGCTCCCATGGAAATCAAACAGCAAATACATAGAAATAACAAGCGAGGATCTGCATCAAGGAGCACACCAGACTTCGCAAACTTCTTAAGAAGTTTCCAAGCCTCAGTGCTCTTCCAATCATCCACCACTCCTCTCTCCTGCAGCCATGATTACACAGTACAACTGCTCATAACAGAACTTGGACGTCAGCAAAGTGTTATAGACTGGACAGGTGTCTTACACAAGGTAATCTGCAATATGCTAAGAAGTAGCAGAGGAGTCTCATACTAATGAACTGGTGTATGCATGTTGGATTATTTATACCTGGAGCAATTGCATACTCAGACGCAATTCACGCTGGAAATGGTCAAAAACAGTTGGATAGTGCATGCTAGCTTTCAGGCAGATTGACTCAAGCCCTTGTGGAATTGGATTGGCTGCCAGATATGGCTGAGCAATCATCACTAGATTGCGGCCAGTTCCCATGAGCTCCTGTGCACCTTTACTGTCCCCTCTCTCCAGAGCTGAGGCAACTTCATTAGCCATTGCCCTCATGCCTTGCATCATCCATTTCACGACCCCCCTGCCCAAAACCTTCCTCCCCAGTGGATCTCCAGCTTCAAGCTCATCACATTCTACATCATTTGCCAAACATACCAAACATCTGACAGGACTTAGTGGTGAAGTTAAGGCCATCATTTCACATCTCACCTTGATGGGATACACCAGAAAGTTCAGTTCACTAGCAGCACTAAGTAGACTGCTATCAGTGCCAAACTATCCATGTTCTTGAGCAAACTCATTAACCTCGGAATTGGAGGAAGTGGTTTTGTGACTGAATTTCTCAAGCAGCTGAAAGACATTCAATAATAGCTCAGGAGTCGATGCAACAATCTATGATGATGATGATGATGCAAATACTTTTGGCTGTATCTTGTTAAAGTGAGGGAGGACTCAGAGATATGATCCAGAGAACTCAATGACATGTCCTCAGAGAAGTTGATATCCAAGGTTGAAGATGTCCTTTGGAAGTTTGATATCCAGAGAAGGTGACATCAAGGCAAGGCAGGGCTGGTGTTGAGTTGAAGAATCTTATGTCCCTAATAAGAATACCCTAGGGTTTGAGGATTCTGAGACTTTCTCTATCCTGAGAAATTGGTTGAGAATCTCCTCCTGGGGGGATTGTGGGGGTATGCAACTCCCTCTTGCAGTCATTGGAAAGAAAATGACCAACATTCTGCAACATTCAGCTGTGGTTTTCACATGATCACAGATGTTCCAGATATTGGAGGACCCCCCTCCAAAGAGAAGCTAAGCTAAGCTTGGAGAAAAACATGAATTGCTCTACCAGAGCATGCTCCCCCTGCCAAGGACTTCCAAATGCTTCTTGGAAAGCTCACCTGAATCGTCGCTGCTAGTGCCCTCCAACACCTGTAATGAAACATCGCTCGCTTCCGCAGAATCCAAATCCTCTATGAGAATTGGAATCGCAGCAGCATTGGATATGCAAGCCCTGAGATCGGTTGTCGGCTCCATCGCCGCTGCAACGCTCCCATCATCATCTGGAGGAGTGCCTCTCACCGCCCTCTTTCGAACCTCTCTCTGTTGCTGCTGTTGCTGATGCTTCGTCTTCAACCTGAGCTTCTTCTCCACCTTTCCATCAGGAGCTCCGTCTCCTCCTCCTCCTCCTCCCTGGCTGCCGGCAAATGCCAGGCATGTAAATGCAACGGATCTGGAAAAAGTTCCGCAAGTCGACGACGACCTCCCCTTCTTGCCACTGAGAAGAATTCTGCACCTGCGTCGTCGGCCTCCCGAGGGACAAAGCTCGCTAGTCCTTGTTGCGCTTGCAGCAGCAACACAACACTGGTTCCTGTTCTTGAGCTTCGTGGAGCTGGCGCCAAATGCGACGCAGTCGCAGCAATTGGGAGACGCACACGGTTGTCTTCCGCTCACTGCCGGTCCTATGTTCAGCGATTGCAAGGCCATGGATGTAACCATGCGAACAAAGAAGACTCGCGTCTTCCGCTTCGCGAAGCTCCTCTGGCACAAATGCGTGCGCCTGGACGCGTCTCACACCTGTCTCTCTATCTCTGTCCTTTACTCTTTGTGCAGAAATCTCTGGTCAGGAAGCGTGTGCAAAAATTGCCTTACAACCTGACAACCGAACCACACTGCTCCTTGGAGGTTTTGCTCCTTCGCTTGAAACCTTCATGATGTCACAACAGCACTGAAGAGCATCTATCAAGTTTCGTGACGATGTGCCATGAGGTTTTGCAAGCGCAAAGGTTTGCCATGATTCGCGTCTTTGAAGATTTTGCATTCAAGAACCACTGGAAGAATAGAACAGAGATGCGTGCGTGCGTGCGTGCGCGCGCGCGTTGCGGGGAGGGAGAGGAGGGAGGAAGGGGGTTTCTTCTGCCACGAGTATTGGAAGACGCTGTTCTTCTTTTGGAAGCCAGCCACACAAACCGACTGATGGTCGACCGCAACGCAGGAAGAAGGAGGCATCTGGCCACACACAATCGGGAAGCGGATGGAGCGTGGAACATCGTGTCGCCACACAAGACAGTTTCTGTTTCACCACCACAGCTTTTGCAGCCAGACCAGGCCAGCCCCCGCCTCCGCCAGCCCCTCCCTACTCTTCGCGCTTTTGTCTGTTTCCAAATCCCCGTGCCACACTCCCTACCACATTTCCTCAAAACACCAGGCCTGCTTGCTGGCTGTATTTTTAGATTGCAAAAGAAAACTCTGCACAACCATAATCCTGTTTCTAAATCCATCGAACATTTCCTAATCATACTTAGTGCATAATCTCAATGTCTTGAACCCTAATCTGTCTTTTCAAGACTTTTTACCGACTCCTAATTACTACTTAACAGACCTAATCGGAAATCTTTTCTGTTTGGCTGCCCGCACCCACGTGCATGGAGGCTGCAACAGTAACGCACATTGAATCATGATGATGAGCTCACAGTTGTGCAAGCAGCAAACCCCTCAGGTAAATGTTCAAGCTTTGTCAATCTATAAAAATCACAGGAGACAGCAAATTGTGTCCGCAACAACCAAATTGGAGAAGTGGCAGTGAATTGTGAAGGCAACAACAATGAATTTCAGAGGCAAAAAGTGCATTGTCGAGGCAATAGTGGATTGCTGCCTAGTCTATTGGAAAGAACACAGGGTTGAAGAAACCTTCCGTTCTAGAGCTTCAGGATTCAAGGTTGATGTTCTGATGCAGCCCTTTCCTTCTACTCCAATATACCCAAATGGAAAGATGAATCAGGTTTCTATCTGCAGAAACATCTTCTGATAGAAAGCCTTACAGAAACATTTGTGTATTCGGATCTTCCTCCCATTTGTGAATTCTGATCTTCCTCCCCTTTTGCTGAAGAAGATCCAGTATACAAATGCAAAATTCCCAGTGAGATGAATGATGATGACGATGATGCTCAGAAGCTCATAAAGCTTTAGAGGAGTTGTGTCCTTGGGGGTGACATTGACACCCTCCCTACTCACAAGGAGCAATGTGTCTAGCTAGATATGCTCTGCTGCTGGAGCTCTTTATTTTGGTATACAGACTACAAATCTACAAGAACCTTCAGAACAGCTAAAGGCCTGGTACTGGGGGAGGGAGATCAGAAAGCAAACCCAAAACCGGGCCATGCAGTTGATTTGCTGCCAAGTATGTTCCAATTCCCGCCACATATCCAGCCAAGGCAAACCCACTCACCTGCCAACACTTTCATTTTCCTCAGTAATGACAGACACCATGATATTAATCATGAGAGACTGACTAACTCAAAGGACAAACTGGATTCTACACTCAGAGAGCGAGAGTGAATTGTGCTGCAATTTTTGTCAAGTTCCAGACAGAATGGACCACAAACACAGTACATACCTTCCGCAAGTACCAGAAGAAGTCTGCCTTTTCCATGCCCATATATGCGACACCAGCTGCAGAACCAATGATGAGAATGGATCCACCCGTCCCAGCACAGTAGGCTATCAGTTGCCAGATCTCTGCATCCATAGGGAAAGAGGAGATGCTGTACATACCCATGGTGGCTGCCACCAGGGGTACATTATCGATAACTGCAGATGCAAGCCCTATTGCAGTTGCAATCAGCTCCACACTTGGTATGTGTGAATTGAGATATGTCGCCAGGTCAGTCAGGATCCCTGCAGATTGCAAACTGTCCTCCAACCAACAAAACCTCCTCTGTCAACAACAGACCCATACACCAATGATGTAACTAGGTGAATTTGAGTTTAGTTTAGAGAGTAAGCAGAGTGGATTCACAGAAGATCATGTACTCAATCACATGTTGCTGGCAACTAATCAACATACCTTCCAACTGAGAGGAGAATACCGAGGAAGAACAGAACTCCTTGAGTGTCAATTCGTGAAAGAGCTTGAGGAACTTTCAACCTCTGGCGTTCAGGTTCACCATAATGGATTGTGTCTGTTAGCAGCCAAAGTGCACCAAGGCCCAACAGTATACCCAGGTAGGGGGGTAGCCCTGTCAAGGCTTTGAAAACTGGAACAAACAAAAGCGCTCCCAAACCAACCCCAAATACAAGGCGCCCTCTTGGAGCCATTGGCTCTGATGTCAAAATCGGTGCCATCACCTGCTTGTCAGCAGCTTCACTGCAATCAAGCATTTCAGTGAGCATTATGTCTTCAGACTTGCAAGAAAAACAAGGAATACAACAAGGGGAGAAGGAATAGTTGTGGCCACCTACCTGCTCAGGGTCATGAGGGCAAGAGGGACCGCTAATGAAACCATGGATGGAAGAAACAGGTCCTGCCATAACAGAGAGTGTTCACATTAACTGCAGGATTTTATCCAGACCATGATCTTCAGGCCTTTCAAGGAACAGCAGCCTCTTCATCACATTTAACACTCCCTATAAGGAACCAATGCGATTTCCAGAACATAATCCAGCTCTTGTTGTTCAAGGGTCCAAGTGAAAGGCACAGTATACCTGCATGGTACGCAGTGTCGAAATTTGACCGTGAATCCAAAGCATGGTAGTGGTCACATCACCTATGGGTGTCCATGCACCTCCTGCATTTGCTGCTATCACCACAACAGCCCCTAGAAACCTGGCACAACCAACTGCCATGTCCATCAGCAAATCCATTTGAAAGTCACCTATATGTCATGACTGATTCTGTTGTAGCTCTGGATAAAAGAACAAGCCATACCTGCGTTGCTCAGGATTACTGACAAGCTTGCGCAGAAGAGACACCATGACAATGGTTGAGGTCAGGTTATCCAGAACTGAGCTCAGAAAGAACGTTATAACACCAACCTGTTCCATTTATACAGAAGCTTAGCAGCAGTCATGTCCTTTTATATATGAAGTTTTTCGTTAGACTGATGCAACCTGACCATCATGGTTTTAATTCCAAAATTTCCAAATTCAAAGAAAATCATTCACTCTGTCACAGAAGCAGCTTGGAAGCAATAATGAGCAGACACTTCTTGGTGTGAAGGGATGAGAGAAAAAAAAAAATGAGAGGCGCACCTACCACCCAAAGAAGGAGACGAGGATTGCGAGTTGTAATGGAATCAGTCACTATTTTGAAGCCCTGGTGCGAATCAACAATTTCCACAATAGTCATGGCACCCATCAAGAAAAACACGATCTCACTCACTTCAGCTGAGGTCTCTCTGAGCTGTGTTGCTGCGATGTCAGCTGATGGTGCCTGCCACAATTGTTTTTGGCCCTTTATACTTAATTCCTGTTTTCAACTACAACATGCAGACTTTCTGGAGACTCTGCACTTTCTGGAGAATTTTTGAAAAGCCTGGAAAGAAAACAATGAAGGGCTCAACAACAGTTTAGAAGGTTTTACCCCAAGACTGAGAATCACCCAGAGCGATACTGCCATCAGCAGCGCAACACCACTCTTGTTGAAGGCCAGGAACTCCTCAAACACAATGCCCATGTATCCTGCTGTGAATACCGCCACCATTGCCAGGTTCTGAAACTCGCCACAGACATGCTCAATTCAAAGGTCAGACATGGAAGGCTCATTGGAAAATATGAAGCAAGCCTGGGTGACACATTGAGGAGACATCCAAAAACATACACTGCCCCATTGCAATCCACATACCTGATTCTCTGCAACCCAAGAATGGTTGATAATGGCAGCTCCGCCTAACAATGCAGTGCTCACAGTGACAGCTTTGAGTAAGTCCGACTTTGGCTTATAACTGGCTTGGAAATCCATGGAGCTCATGTCGTCCACAGAGCAAAGAGGATCACAGGTTCCTGCAGGTGATCCATCAGTTGGTGTTCCCAACTCTTCCGAAACTGTGAAGCCCTGGCACCGTCATCCCTCGCCAACACAATTTTTTTCTTTCTTCAGCACTTACTAATCCTTCAATCATTGAACTCGGCCTGAGCATGGGGAAGAAGAAGAAATAAATAAATAGGAAAAACAGAGAAAATAGAAGAAAAGAAATTAGTGCATCAAGTTCAAGTTCTGATTCAATGACTCTCAAGAGTCTCCATGTATTCTTCATTACCTTGCTCGGGACTTCACCTCTTCCATCATCCGCAGCTCTAACTGACACATCTTTAGGAGATGGTGGTAGAACCAGAGGCCGAATTCTCAGCAACTCTTGCCTTCTTCTACAACACAACTTGTTCCAGTTCCCAGACGGCCCCCCTGACGTCGATTCAGCAGCAGCAGGGCCAGCAGGCCGGAGAAAAGCTATTGTATGAACTCGTGAACGCAGCAGACTCGGTGGTCTCTGCGCAGACAATTGAGTTGAATGACGACGCGGCTGCAGAAATTGAGATGCTGCAGCTAAGGCCATTGTCGAACCGAAGAGAGACAAGACAAGAAAAGATTTGACGATGATCGATTGCTGAACCGCAACACCAAAACATCAGAGGTGCAAAAGCAAAGCACGGAGACAAAGAAGAAAACTCCCGAGAAAAACCCCTGAAGCTAACCCTAAAAGCGAACCCTAAACCCTAGACAAGAAAAGTTCCTTTAAAAGCATTTGTGCTCAAAACATGCACTTTTGCCCTTTCCCGCAGAGTTCAGAGTTCAGGGTACTTACCTACCAGTCAGCGTCTTTTCTGTGGCCAATTTTCGCCATTTGGCGAATATTTTTTCAAAAAATATTGTACATATTATTCTGTCGACTATTCCCCCTTTTAAAATTGCCAAAAATTGAAATCATTTTTAAAAGACTCTTCTTCCCCCCCCCCCTTCCCTCATTTTTTTCATTTATGCTTAAAGTGACAAATTGACAATCCTTGTCTCATTCATAATATATAATCTTATAGGTAGGTATGCAACATATTTCAATCCGCAAATTGAAATTGTAACTTTGCCAAATTAACTTAGATATAACGTATCATTAGTGTGGCCTATGTTGTTGGCCCAAGTGTGAATTTGTTACCCAACTATTTTTTTCCTTTCATCAAAACCAATTTTTTTGTAATTTAGTAGAATTTTTTTATTGAATTTTCAATGATAAAAAATAATCAAAATTCAATACATTTTGCACTTCAATTCTAAAAACTACAAAAACATTTGCATAAAATCCTACTCATTGAGGTCTTTACAACTATACCAAGAGCACACCCTAGGTTCCCTAAATTTATTTTATTAAATTTTCAATGGTTTGTTTTTCAATATTCAATAACTTTTGCACCATAGGTCTCAACAAAACCACTTGGTGTGCCCTTACTCATCAAGGGCTTTCCAAGTGTAGCAAGAATATGGAATGTGATGGGAAGCAAAGGATTCACAAAGGATTTAATTTCTTATACTTTAGCATTCTATTATACATTATAACATGTATAAAACGATTGTCATGAATAAAAAATGGTACACAATCAAATCTGTAATCCATAAATGATAATTTCATTAGAGTCCAATGACAATTTCACATTACTAATCAAGTTTAATACTTCACAAAAGATCACCTTAATCCATAAAATGTATTAAGATTCTTCACGTGATTTTTCAATATTGAATTTTCAAATTTTTCATCCTTCATTTGATACATAAAACCATTTGTGATATTAGTTTGTTCAAATAATTCATGAAATTGTTTAGTCAAAATGTTCAATTTCATAACATATAAAGAAAAGTTAATCATCAAATAAAAACACAAAAGGTTCTTTTGCTTATTTAGAGGTCAAACTTGCTAACACAAGTCACACAAAGCACCAATGATGATATCAAGCAAGGCTTTTTTTTTGTCATTTGCAATGACTTCATTAGGTGGTGCCTTGCAAGATGAAAGCATAAAATTTATGTAAATTTCAAGGTAAATAAACCAACCTAATTTTATACAATGTTCAAGACATCACCCTTCCCACACATGAACATCTCATCTTTCAATACAACTATTTGATTATCATATGTTTTCCATGAAGTTAAGAATTATAGAAAAATGTATTAACATCATTATTTACATTTAGGTTTGTTTCTTTACAAATTTTAACGTCAACTTAATGAAAGTGGGTTTATGGAGACAATTTCATAATTTTCAAACCAAAGGTGAAAAAGATATTGAATTTTGTGTTTTTTTTTTCATAGAAAATTCAATAATGATCAAAGTTTGAATTTGAATGAAATTTGAATTTGAAACTTAGTTTAAATAAGATGTACCATTTGTCCTTTCAAGCTTCATTCATTATTACAATATGTGTTCAACAACATGAACCACGTTAGTCATTATTATATATGACAAAACGTTTTCAACTTCTTATTTCTTAATATGTTCAATGTTATGAAACAATTTTGATGATGACCCAAAATGCAATGTCATACAAATTTACTTGTATTATATGAAAAATATATATCATATTATTCAAGGTTAAAAATACATGAGCCCCACATATTTACAACCATAAGGGACCCACAAATACTAACTACAAGTTAATATTCAATAATTAAACCCCTTCATATTGTAAAATTATTGGTTTATATCATATTATTTATATACATTTGGAGACATAACTCAAGGAAACTCCCATGGAAATATCTCAAAATATTTTAAGGAACCTTTTTTAACACATTATTAACTACATTGTGTATGAATAGTGGGTGAATTTTATCCATGATGATGTTGGTGATGGTATTAGCATTATGTTTCTAACTATTATGGGACATCATTTGTGACATCACTTCTAATGAATTCCATGAGGAATGGTTTGGGCTTTTTTGGATATTTTTGATGAAATTATTTTACCTTGTCAAAGGAATTTTTTTAATGTCAAGTTAATTCCCATGTTCATTCAATAATGTCATAGCTTCACCAATGGGTGAGGTATTGCAATTGACAATATGACAACCTAGAATCGAATTTTCAAAAATTTATATTCTTATTCACCATTGATTTCAATAGGTGAAAGTAGTTTAAAATTCTTTCTAGGATAGTGGATACATGGTAGGGCTCCGAAAATGAAACATAGAATGGATCTCATGGAATTTATAAGCTTAAACCAAAAGGCCACCATAATTATATATTTGTTGATAGTGAATGTACCATGTTTAACAATTCAATTTTTCTTGTTATTTTGATAATTTATTATTGAAACCAAACTTGGTCTCCAACCTTGAAGTTGGGTTGTTTGTTCCAATGTTTAGCAACATTTTGCTTGTATTGCCTTTGCACCTCTTTGAAGTTAACATGAATTGTGCTTGAATGTCCACGCATCATAAGGCCTAATCTTCACCTACAAGATCCATGATCTTGTTCACACCCACCATCACCATTACTACTAAAGCTCCAAGCTCTTAGTGGGTTTTTAATTGCAACATAACAAGGTGGGGGAGATACTTTCCACCTCCTCTTTGTCACCATCATTGTCATTGTGGTCATGCATCACTAACAAAAGAAAGTGCCATTTATTGTTTCAAAAATAAGGGGAGGAGGATGGTAGTGGGAGGAGCCAAATTCCATTACCATCATCATCTTACCATTGGAGTTTTGTCCAAACCTCTCGCAATTCTACCAAGTTCGACAAGTTTAGGAGGTTCACAAGCCTTGGGGGAAGCTTGGGATAAGAAGGGGGTCCAATCTAGACCTCCCCTTTTTATTTTTTGTTTTTTTCACAATCCCAAACTAACTAACAAGTTCAACACCAACTCAAACCTACCATGTGGTTAGGTTTTTATTTTTTATTTTAATATTTTCAACTTTTCATCCCATGGAAAGGTTTTCATCCATAATTTGGATGTTATTTTACCATCCATGCTTGTAGCCAAATGTGGGCTAATAATTGTGTGAGTGGGTTATTTTTCAAATAGCCAACCTAAGACCATACACCAAACACCTTGACCTTTATGACCAAAAAAATTTCAAACAATGAACACCTTGTGACTAAATAATAAAAACTAGTTTTAAATGATTTCAAATTTTATTTTGGAATTAATTAGTTTTTTTTTTATCCATATCTTCCACATATAGAGTCTAATTGAAGCATGGTTTGATTGGTGAGTATTTCGAAATGAAAACTACACACTTACAAAGTTACAAAGATTTTGGAGTCAAAAATTTTGGGAATCCAAAGGCTGATTTTCCAATTTGGTCAATTAATTTCCATTTATTCTTTGACAATTCACACCTCACCTATAAAAAGGTGGATTGTGAAATTGAGTGTTCTCTACACCAGTGAGCTTTCAAGGATGAATATTTCTCATGTGTGAAGTTTCAAATTGTTTGGAAATAAAAATTTGCAAATGATTTTTTCTTATGCAAATGAGGTGTTTATGGGGATGGTTTCTAGCCTAGTTTCATGAAATGTTTTGTGTTTGTTGGCAAAACCTATTCTTGCGACCTACATGTGGTGGAGGACTATGCCATGAGCAAACATGGGGGATTTTGGAATTCTTGTCATGATTCATGTGTGAAAACCACTAAAGTGGAAATTATATTGCATGAAATTTTTTATTCTCATATTGTGTTGTTTAAGGGTGCGCTTGTGTTATAACCTTGGTTTGGGAAAATGTTGGCCATGGTTTCACTTAACATTCTTGAATTTAATTTCAAAATGCGAATTTCATACACCCTAAAGCTAGGCTCAACAATTTGGAATGAAATTTTGATATGCAAGTTTCAAATACCATGGAGATACTTGGTATTTCATGGCGTGTTCTTAGGACAATAATTATTGCATTAAAAGGTTCGTAAGCCACTTTTAGCTTATGCATTTTCCCTAAACTAGGTTAGAAGTTAATGGGAAGGATTAAGGTGTAATAATGTTGGCACTATTGTGAATATGTATTCCAATTTTGATCATCAATTGTTTCGTTGATTGTTTGTGCAAGTGAAATTAGGTTGATAGCCAATAAACCACTTTTATTGTGTTCATTGTGTGTCAAAGTTTTGTTGGCCTTATGAAATTTTTTTGTGGGTGAAGGTGCCTTAAGTTAGGGTTAAGGTAAACCCATAAGTTCATCATCTTGATTTAGGGTTAAAATTTGTTATTTTGAATTTAAGGTTAAGGTTCATTGTGGAAATGACACATGATTTTGAAACAGGGAAAGAGAAAATATGTATCAATAATTTTATTAAGTAAGGGATGAAATTTAAACCTCCCATACCACCATCATCTTCATTGGTGGGGGTGGGATCTTAAGATTCAAACATAAATTCATGTTGATGATACATTTTAACAATAATTATTAATTATTAATTAATTAATGTCACCCGTGGGTCCTTGCCTTACTCCATTAATATGAATACCATGTAGATGTACTAATTAAAATAAACTTCATATGTTGGAAAAATCCTACATTACTTTGTAATTGCAATGCAAAAACAAAAACAAAATGAAAATGTTCATTAGAATTCATTAAATCTATGAAGCTTTAAAATGTTTTTCACCCTTCCTTCCTTTCATCTTCCACAAGAACTTTTTACACTTGTCAACAAACCCTTCAAATCCCTTGAATAATCCTAAAAATGATCCTTATAACTCCTTTTTGTTCAATTATTTTTTAAAATATTAAATTATAAACAATTACAAATGCTTAATTGCTTGACATGTTCATTTGTCACATTCTCATTTCTTTTCTATTGTATCAACATGCTAAACATATCAACTTGCATAACACTATTTTTTCAATGTCAACATCTTGAATTATAAGATATTATTCTAGCATTTCAATTTATTTTACATTTCGGCTTATTACATCATTTTGACTTGTCTTACTTGTTACATGTCGTCTTGCTATGAACATTTTCCATTTTATTATAGTATCCCCTTCTTAATCGTTATAATGTCCCCACACAACAATTAATTAAAAACCTTTATGACTACTTGGTTTGGCATATATTATGAATTGGGCATGGATCAAATAGTCATTGGTTTCAATATTAGATGACTCGGCTTTCTCTTTTGTTGTGGTTATGCATTCTCCTCTTTGGTATTTGATGACTTGGTTGTTTTTCAAAGGATGTGGCAAACAATGTTGATAATGTATAATCTTGTTAATAAAGGATTTTTTGGTTAGTTTATCCACCAAGTGTTGTATGCACAAAATAACAACATGCAAACAAAATGGATTGATACCAAGATGGGCATCATTGGCTTAAAACTTGGTGAACTCATAGTTAGTTCTTTAAGTAATTACTTCCATTACATGATCCCCCAAGTTAGTAAGACATGCAATTTTTTTAAAACGATCCATGAGTTGTTTCCATTACTTTGGATCATCTTTCATTTGGTTTACCACATGGTCCAATATATGATACATTCATGTCATGTCAAATGTCAACCTGCTTGAAATAACAATTTGGTGTCGATGGTAATATTCCTAGTATTTCTATTTTAACCTACATTATTACATAAGCACATATAGCCTAGACATCCTACTTCATACTCCAAAACTCCATATCCTTGAGGTTCATGATATTGGATATAACAACAAATAATGTTGCAATCCAAAAAATTCTCTCTATTCCAAATCTTGAAAAGCCCACATGACTAAATTGCTTCTTGGTGATGTGTGCTTCCAACATAGGTACTACTACTCCTATTCCCAAATAGACTTGTAGATGACTTGTGAAATAATACATCTCATGGTTGGGCAACAATGCAATGATATACTAAGTTTTAACAACAAATGCATTGTGTCACTCCAAGAGTAAGGTTTAATATCAACTTCTTTTGCCAAGGTGGGATGTCCAATTCTTGTGCAACAACCATGTAACTAACTTTCTCACTTTGGTTTTTATTTGTTTTCCCTCCATAGTAGTTGTTTGATCCTTGTTGTCTTTGGCTTGCCCTTCACAATATTTTGCCTTGGTTTCTATTTGGAAGAAAACAATGATGAAAATTTGAAATTAAAAAAAAAGATAGTTCTATTGTTGTAGATCTAAGATTTTGTTACATTAATATTATTGTATCAATGAATTAAACTAGAGTAATTAAACTAGTATTTAACAAGAAAATTGAAGAAAAAAAGAAGAGATTTATTCTACTATAATAAGTCAACAACACAAGAAAACACATAAACAAATATTACGACAACTCTACAAGCATCTAATTTGTTTTTATTGCAATAGTTAAATAGTATAAATGATTTCAGTCACATATGATGACATTCAAACAGTAATAGGTTTGTTTTCCATGCACTAAATGAAATGTGTAAATTAACACCAAAACAACCAAATAAATGAGGTTCATTATTGGTACCCCAATCATTTCCTCTACTAATGTTTAACAACATCATTTAATTAACTTCTAAAAACCTCACACATAAAACTATAACTAATTGCACACATATGCAACCTTTTTATCCCAATCATACCCTTCCCTAGGTTGCTAGACATTACCACAATACGCAATGGCTACTTAATGCCTAGATTTTACATTCTCTCCACTTTTCCTTCAACTATCAAAATTACATGTGGCAATTCCCATCTAGATTTAAAAAGGGTGGAAAGTCAACTTCAATCCTATTTCTAAGGTTAAATTTAAACCCATGTTCTAGAACATTATTAAAATGGTAGAGGCAAGTCAGCCTCCCCCTAAAATAATGGAAAGAATGTTTTTCGACCACAACCACCAATTTCGAATAATTTCAAACTACCAAATTATTATTGTAAATAATAAAATCTAGCACATGAAATTAGAATCTTTCCTTTAACAAGTACCTATGTAATTATTCACCTATTTACCTGCCTTCATTCCCATTTACAACCTACATACCTTCATTTCATTATTTTATCTAATTACTCTTATTTTCCTAATTACATTGGTACATTTAATAAACATAATGTAAAAATTAAAAAATAAATTAATACCCATTTTAAAATACAAACATAATGTTTTGAATCTTAACTTTGGTTTAAAACTCAAAAATAATTGTTTAGATTACATCTTTTATTTCTTTTTCTTTTTCATTTCACCAATTTTATTTTACAACGTGTTAATTAATGATTTAATAAATTAATAATTATTATTCAAAACGAAAAAAAGAAAAAAGAAAAATTGCAATCAATTTCACATATATATAATTTAATCATACAATTAATTTCATTTAACATGTGAAGTACATAATTATTATAAGTTGATTTTAAATTTCAAGGGTTTTTAATTCATAATTATATTTACTTAAAAATTTAAGGTCATTGTACATACATTATGTTGCATAAGACTTGACACAAATAATATGTTTTAGTCATAATAATCATGCTTGATGACATATCATCATTCTTATCATAATCTTATGAATAAATTCACCCATGAGACTAGCATTACAATCTACTCAAGGATTTGCCATTGTTTGCATGTTAGTAGAAATGTTTATTTTGATTAAAAAATTGAATGCAATCAAATAGCTATTTTGGGTTAGTCAAAACATACAAATTTAGTCATGTTGGTTACATGTTGAAATGATTTTATAGTCGTCTTGGTCATAATGGATGGGGTGAAACATATTTAATTTTGTTGTAGTGTTAAGAAGCAACAAGAAAGGGAAGTGTGACAATGTACATGAAAGTGGGGGAAAATGTAGTTATAAGGAGTTCTACATGAAGTCCTTTGCATTCCTACATTATCCAACAACTCATTTTCAATGAGTAAAGCTATTGTCACATGTCTCAAGGTGTAATTTTGGAAGGAGTAGTGCATCACTTTGAATAATGATGCGATAAAATTTGCATTAAGTAATCTAATTATTGTAACTTTTATTTTGATAAATTTTCTTACCTAGTAGGATTGATTTGTTTTTTGTTCACCTAGACAATATGTTCTACTAAATCTTTTAAAAGAATTGGTTTCCAATGATAGAAGCCAACCATGATTTTCAATGATAGTCATGGTAGCATGTCATTGTTAAACAATCCAATTCATCATGCAAATACAAAACATATCAACATTCAATATCACTTTGTTTGTGAGCACATTACTAGAAAGGAGATGTGCAAGTTAGCTACTATCTTACAAAACTTATGGTTGATGTTTTAACAAAGGGAATTGTTAATTCACAATTTGAAATGTGTAAAGAGGAGCTAGGTTTAAACTTTTCATTGAATGAGAATGTTAGGAATCTAAAACATACCAATAATACTGAAAAATATATGAAGATGAAAATTAAATTGATAAATTAAGTGTGATTAGATTAATCCTTAAAACTTGACCTAAAAATTATGCAAAAACCTTGATCATCAAACATTGAAATGTCTTTAATGCATTACAAAGACCAAACATATGTGTAACAAAATGTTTTCCACAATGTGCTAAATGTGGTCTTTAGTTGGTTTTTCAAATCAATTTTCACTTGGTGGTAGCCATTATACTTGTCTTTAGATGCATACATCTTGTGCCCTGCCACATCTTTGAAGATGTTTTCGCAAATTGTGAAAGGGTAAAGATTTTGTGGTCACCTTGTTCAAAGCTTTGTAATTGATGCATACTTTCAATTTACCATTTAAAAAAAAAGTTAATATCTTAAGAAAAACCCATTTTATAATCTCCACAAGTCTACTGAATCTTGTTTTCCAACAACTTATAGAGCTCTTCCTTGACGATCACCATATATTTCAAATTCATCTTCTTTTATTTAACCCTATTGACTTAACATAAGGCAAAAGTTGAATTTTGTGTTGCTTCAAGGTGGAGGTTATAAGGCATTTACAACTAAAGGCAAAAAGATGGATGTACCTTTGTAGTAAATCTTTGTATTGCTTCTTTTACTTAGGAAGAAGTTATGGTACCCATGAATTTTCTTGTGACATAACATTGTCATGTGTCAACTAGTGTGGCGTTGATTGACCTTTTTCCTTGTGTACAACTTGGTTGATCATGTTTGGAGTTTTAGCCTTGGAAATTGATTCTAAGGTGTGTAACCTCACCTCCTCATTGAAAAATGTGTATATATGCCCTTAGAATCAGAGCTTTAATCTATTTGTGATTTATCATCATACTCATTTCACCTTCAACCTTTTTAAAGATTTACAAATGGATCTTTGGCTGATTTGGATGAACTTTAATAATCATGTACCCTTCACCCCAATAGTTCCTTATCAAATGAGTTAACACAAAAATTATATATGTTCAACTTATAAAAATTGAGCCATTAATGAAACTTATTTAACCCAACTTTCAAAAGATGAGTCAACACATAATTTAATTATACTCGTAAAATTCACCCAAGTCTACATGGTTATCACTCGCCATTAACCCAACTTACCTATTTTGCTTACCTTTACATTTTACATACCCACACGAAACTTAATAACATTACACATGTATACACCAAAAAATTCCAACTAAAGCCAACATTAATTAACTTGGGGAATCCATGATCCTATTTCAAAAATCATTTTTTTCTGGTGAGAGTACTTTAGAGAAACCCCTATTTATTTCTCGTGTACTTGGAGGGCACCTTATACACATCAATTATTAGCTCCTCCAAAATAAGAGGCACCTCGCATGTAAGGGTCATTTTCAGTTAGGTTACTACAAACATTGTAATCAAAGTAATGGTGATCACCATTTCAATAAAAAGCCATTGAAATGGAGCCTTGTTTCTTGCTGCATGCACATTCGCACTTTCCATACAAGAGTGTTAAACTAGACTGAAAATTTAAAATCAATCAATGGTAAGAATGTTGAAAACATGTAGGAACATATGATCCTATAATACAGGATGCCAAGTGTCACTCTCTGAAGGTTCAGAAATTGATTCAAAACTCACATTGAATGATGATAAACCTGAAGAACGATGATTAATCTCATAGATCTCAAGATTCACGAAGTGCCTTGGACTCGGAAGAGTTATAAGTTGATTGCTCACACAGATCTGCATTTGATTGATGCTTGATCTATAGAGCTGTGAGGACACTATAACACAGCTAGATGGATCAAATGTACTGAAAAACTGTTATTGGTGTGGAATCTGTAATCACGGCAGCCTAATGGAACAACATCCTACCAAGTAGGTCTAAAACAACTCATGTACATACAAAGTACCACCTTGTGACCAGACACATTTTTAGGTTTCATGATTTTTATGATAAAGAGTAGCACTGACCTCAACATTTCTACTCTTTGAAGGCCACTGTAAACACATGAAGAACCATTGCTATATAAACACATAAATAAGCTTGCAGCATGGAGCTAAAAGTTCACTTTCTGTGCTGAACAATCTCTAAACCTAAGACCTATAAAACCAGGAATTCTCTTCAGTTTTGATTTTACACAAAACAAACAAATAAGAGATAAAACAGTGCAGCAAACAGTCTCACCCAAGAGCTCAAGTAGTGGGTACAGAGATAAAGCTTAACATCCATCATTAGAAACCAAAGATTGCTGTCCTAGCACCTGCTCATACATTAGCTTCACTGAAATTGATTGAAACTCAGAATAATTTCCCCTCTAGTGATTCTCTGTTGAGGTTGGAAATCCAAAGCCCCATGACAATTTGAACCCCAAAGTACAAAATACCACAAGCTTTTAACATCTGTCCTCGTAGACAAAAGTTACAATGGCATCATCCATATTAGGTGAAGGATGAATCCATTACTGAGACTACTCAAGTGGTTAAATACAACTCTTTGAAATGCAATGCAGAGTTGCCTTCAGTTCAGCTTTGACCTGTTCTCAGCACTAAATAAGATCTAATTATGCTATAAAGGCCTTGTTAGCTCCATAGCATCATTCCTTCTGTACTCATTTGTTAGTACTTAGCAGAACTTTAAACGAGAACAACCACACTAATAACAGTGCGATCCTCACTTCCATCACCCCACTAAGGAGCTAACTAACAGAAGAGAGGAGGGGGGCAGGGTGCAGCTGTTGTAAACAAGGACTAAATAGTTCAGTCCAACCAGGCTGCACCTTTCATCACCCATTTACATGTCCATGGATGGAGGGACATGATAACCATATATACCAACTTAGGTGGTAAAAACATGGTTGAAAATTGAGTCCCACAACATGAAAGTTCTGAACTCGAAATCCACACCACAAGAACATAATGGTAGAGATGCATGCAATGAGCACCAAAGATTAGAAAATTGATAGAATCAATTCTCTGTTCCAACAGCGCTCCCCCCTTGTTCACTGTTTCAGCCAACTTGGGGCTGCAGTGGGTAGCATGTAAATGGCTGTCCCACTGCTTCAACACTTTTGGCTTGCCTGACTCCTGGAACAGGCCTTTGCATGCCTAATTGACCACAGAAAGCAAGTCTTCAGGAAGTTAAGTTGAGGGTTGCATTGAACCCTCAACTGCCAAGCAGATTCCAGACCTCTTGGAGTCTGAACGTGCAATTGCTTTGCACAAATTAGTTGTGTTAGACAGTGATATGGAATGAACCAAGCCTCCATGGCTGTCACCCTTGGGTGACCAGTACTCTGAAGCTTTCTGTCAGTAACCAACATATGAGATCACAGCTATGAGGGTATAATGTCAAGAGCTGGCCTCAACTGCATTTGCCCCTATCCCCAAAACCAATTGATATGGAGCATCAGCATGCACTTCACACCTGCAAAAATGAGGAATCATACATCAATGAAGTCATTCCAAAGTACATTGCTTTTCAGATGAGGAAACAGGTAATGAGGATTTGACCTGAATAGACAGGCTGATTGAAACATCTTGCCCCCTGAAATGAAAAGATTTGCAACCAATACCAGCATGCTTTACAGCCAGTTTCCAACACAATTCCATATGAAAGCAACAGTTGAGTTACCTTTTAGCCAAAGTTGAAGCCACCAGATGGAACAGAGGGTTGGTTACTGCCAAAATTGAAATTGCCTTGTGGTTCATCTCCAGCAGAGGTCACAATTTGATCTTCATCCTCCTCAAGCCAGTATGTCTCCAGGATCTTCACTGCCTTCTCATAAATCTCATTGTTATCATGGGTTTGCAGGTTTTCAATCTTCTCCAAACCTTCCGCTTCATCAATGTAGCGTGCGTAGAGGTTGATCCCACTGCTGTTACCCAGGTCCTTCTCAGCCTCTCCAACCTTCAATATATTCTCAAGTCCCTCCAGAGACACGGTAACAATTCTTGGGTCTGGGCATGTGAGAAGATCACATAGTGGCTTGATACACCCCTGATTCACAAGGTACCTACAGGAACAACAGAGTCAGTATAACATAATCCCTCTATCTTTAGCAGTGTCTGCTTACCCAGAGGTCCAGCAAATTTGCTGTCTAGCAACAGATTGTTGAATTTGAAACTGATTTTAGACTGGTACAAACCCCAAAAAGTGAAAGAACCACATAGCTAAAAACATTAACATTAACCACACCTATCACATTGCCCAATCAAGCAGACTCACCCAAACCACATTGTGTTCCTATGGACAAAGACAAACACCTCAAAATGCTCCAGTGCACCTGTGGCTGTTCTATTGGCAATACTCAGGAACTTACTTAATCTGTTCATGAGTACCCCCAGAAGTAGCATTTGAAATGGCCCATGCAGCCTCTTTCTTGATATCAAACTCTGCAGTCGCAAGCAATGAAACCAATGGTGGAATGATGTTTGCATCAATAACAGCCTGCATCAACAGCAACTCAGAGACACATGGATGTGAGAAATTAACGCTTCTGCAGATGGATCCAGTTTTCCAAACTACATACTCAAATTAAATAAGATCAATAGTTTAATAAAAAAATCCTGAATATATAATAGGTTTTATAATGCTGCAAGGTGGTACTCATGGCATGTGAAATTCAATAGAAAAAAGCACACACCTGGATCTGATCTTTATTGCCTGCAGTGATGTTGGAGATGGTCCAACAAGCCTCCTTCTTGATACTTTTCTTGTGATTACGGGTGAGAAGTGCCAGCAGACATGGCAAAGCCTGATTGTTGATAACAAACTGGTACAGAAAATGCCAAGCATTACTTCAATGAACACACAGAAGAAGAGAAAGACTCACATTCATTCTACAGGTCTGTAAGAGGGCTTATCCAAGTTCGATAATAGATATAAGAAAACATGATCGGCCAAATGATCAAGAGCAAAAGAATGCTACAGCCTTTGAATAGGTTTCAAATACTACCTGAGTCTGGAGGTCGTCTCCAGTCACAATATTGCCCACAGTGCGAAGGGCTGGAATGAGTACTGATGGCGATGGATGACTGCTAGAAATACCAACATGCCAACATCAATTCATTCAGCAATTATGGTCCAACCCATGCCTGGCACAATGGAGAATCACTTGATAATAAAAAAGTAGACAGGCTAGCATGGTCAACAACCAAATAAGCAACTGCTCCAAATGCCTTGTTTGAGAGAGGAGAAACAACAAGAACAAAGAGAAATTCTTGTTAACACATCAGAATACACAAAACACACAAGATGAGGAAAACTCTTACAGCAAAAGCTCCACAAGACGGTGGCAAACTCCAGCTTCAATGACTGCCTGAATCTTATCATTTGTTCCATCAGACAGATATGAGAGAGCCCAGCAGGCATCCGTGAGCACTTCCTCATCATTAGAGTGAATGAGACGCTCCAAGGCTGGAAGTGCAGGCTTTGACTGGACACAACAATCAGACTCACAAAATCATTAGCTCAATCATTGGATTGAAACTTGAATGGTGCATGCCAATCCAAAAGTGAAGACAACCAAGGACCACCACATGTGGACAAGCTCCAACATTTTGCAAGAAAATAGAACATAAAGAGAATGCATACTTTACCTGCTCGAAAGGAGGTTGTGGCTTGCCTCGACAGAAGTTGGAAAGTGTCCATGTTGCATTTCTCAGCATTGAAAGCTTTGCATTATCAGTGAGCTGTGCCAGAAGGGGCATCAAAGCACCATTACTGAGAACAAGGTCCCTGCATTTCGGAGAATCACCAGCAACATTCCCAAGAGCCCATACTGCCTGCATACAGAACAAACAAACCTTCAGTTGAGAGTGAAAATATCAAACTCAAAGAAAAACATTCTAAGGATTGCAAATCACTCTTATACAGTTACCGGGGAAAAAAAAAAGGCTACAAATCTTGGTGTAAGTGCAACATACACTCAGAAAGAGCCCAGATAGCCATACACAAAGAGACCCACAAATAAATACCTGCTCACGGACATCATCACTAGGAGAGCTCAGAAGCTGAACGAAAATTGGAACAGCACCATGATCGATGACAACACGAGTATGATCAGATGTCCCAGATGCAATATTGGTCAGTGCCCATGCCGCCTCAAACTGCATTGGAAACATGGCAATCTCAATAGCCTGAATGCTTTCTTACAAACCTGAGCCTCACTTTCACTGTGTCAAGAACATTTCATCATAATATATCCATATCGCATGATTGTGCAGCAAGATGGTAGAGGATTTACAACCTGCAAGTAATGGCAAGAAAATATCAAGGACTTTTGCATGGCCCGAAGCCATGTAGGTTATCTCAATCACCTGCAGCTGAGGAAAGTCACTTCGGACAAGAAACTCCACAAAACGCGGTACAACACCTGCTGATATCACCTCCTCGATAGGAGGACTCCGTTCTGCACAGAAAGGGACCTGATAGTTTTAGTGGTAAAATAGCAAAGCGCACTCCTACCAGCACTAAAGAAAATCCAAATCTTAAAAGTTTTAGAAAGACGAGAACCGCCGCACCTATGGAAAGAAGCTTCCGGAATTGTGTCGTGGCTTCGAGTTGCGTTGATGGATCTTCGGAGTAGACTCCCGATACCATGGCTGGCAGGCTCTCCAATTGCTGTGAAAGACAGAAAACAGCGAGATCATCAAATCCATCTTCGAAGTTGCAGCAAACATAAGATCACAAACCCTAAAAGACCCCTCGCGAACGCATGAAGCAGCAGCACGAAAGATCTGAGCGAGATTTCTAAAGCTTGGACCGTTGTGTTTACCTTTTTCTCAACGGAAACAGTTTGGACTGTGGTAGAGAAATGCTGTGCAGGCGTACCCTCCCGCCGCTTCTTGAGAAGATTCTCATCCCTTTTGCTTTTGCGGATCTCCACCATGCCATCTTCTCTTTTCCTGCGGGCTTCATCTGCGTCCACTGCGAGCTTGTAACCCTTCTTCCGCACCTCCACCCTGGCGTTCGGCCTAAGAGACATCTTCGATAAGAGATATGCGTAGTTGTAGTAGTAGTAGTAGTAATACTAGTATAACCCTTACACAAAACGATTTACAAGGAGAAAGCAACAAAACACAAAGCACAAGTTCAAACCCCAGAACGTCACCCACCACCACCACTAAAAAGCACCCCAACAAAAGCAGAAAACAGGGCCAAAAAAAAACGCAAAAGCGGAACACAAGCCCCGAAGGAGTAGATAGCAAGTAGGAAGAGAGAGAGAAGCAAAGAGAAGGAAGAAGAGAACGGCGACGACTGTTCGAGATCTGCGGATGCAAAGGACACGCGCTCTCGCGCAGGACAGAAGCAGAGAGAAAAAACGCCTTCTGGCAAAACGGGAGAGACGACTCTTAACCTGCGGTTCTAACCCCCGGTTCATTACTATCACCGCTAGTGAAAACCTCCTCCCATGAGGACGACCAGATCAACCACCTACCTCCAGGGACCTACTTACCTTTTAACCTCTGGTCCTAACCCCGGCTACTTACTACTCCCTCTGTAACGCATACCCGTGGTAACTCACCTGGTTCGGCAGCAAGGTGCATATATATATATCCGGAAATAAAAAATTATAATTCGACATTATAAGAAAATAATGAAGCTAGTGTGCTTGAGAGTTTCTTTTATATTTTCGGCATGGTAGGCAGGTATTTTTTTGGGAATTTTTGGCAATTCCAAAAAGTAATTAATTAATGCCTCACCAAGCGAGGTGCAATGGTAATAGTTTTCACATGGCCATCTTAACTAAGTTCATCTGGCCTATATTTTGGAGATTGCAACCAATAGGCAGCTGCCAGTTGGGATTTAAAATTTTTTTGTGAAGATTAACCTAGTATCCAAGGCCCACAACCACTAAAAGAATTTGGTACCCACATCTTGCACATATACCCGTCTGTTGGTCCAGAAAGTTTGATGACGTGGCATTTATTTACTGGCTCTCTGCTGGACGGAGACTCCCTGTAGCCTAGCTGGTTTATTGCCCTCCTCAAAATGGGTAAGTCGGTACCAAAGAAATTAGGTGTGGAGTAAACCCCCAGGAGGGATGCTTTATGCAAATAAGGGACCTTGAGAGCAGGAGCCAAGGGCGTCACAAATTTTTGTAAAGGCACCCATCTGTGGCCTTTCTTACACAGCACAAGAAATCCTCCCATATACCCAGAGGGTATCTGGAGATACCGAAAGCCAACCTCTGTTTTTGTAGGGTTTAGGATTTCTGTAGGAGTATCTCCAGATATATACACTACGAACATCCGGGCAGGGTTTTTTTCTTAAGTAAAAGAACTAAGAGCCAGAACCCAGAACCGGCCAACACTTTCTCAAAGCAACCTCAATGCAATTAGGTAGGTAGGTAGGTAAGGTACCTGCGCTTGCCTACAGGCTGTTCCAGCCCGTCTACCTACTCTTGGTGCTGTCCACTAGGCAGATGGTCTTCTACAGCCTGTATGGCCAGGTTCAACGTAACGAATACCTAGTTCATAGGTATTTTTCTTTAGGAGTATTTTTTATTTAGGGGGGGCGGGGGGGCTACCTGGGAATAGACTGCCACCAAGTTTAGGGTGGGGGCCTAATTCAAGAGGCTTGTCTTGAGGGGCCTTGGGGCTCATGGAAAGTATCGGTAGAATTTTTCTAGTGCATGTGGAGGGCCGGCAGCGCCTAACCTTACAAAGGATTGCACCTTGTAAGGCTTCTCAAAATGAAGAGCCTTATCTTGAGGGACCTTCCTTCTATGTAAAGTGTCTCCTCCAAAATGAATTGCAACCAATTCTGGTCTGGTCCCATGCTTGGCTCCTGTCTCATGCAAGGTCATCATTCCTGGAATAGCCCTGTTCTGGATACTTACCTTACATGTAAAGACTTGTCTCGATTTTTGTAGTATAGTTGAGGGTTGATTTTTTTCTTCCTTGAAAGGCAGGCATTCTGAAAAAAGTGGTGCCTACTTATGCAGATGTTTCATTTGTCAAAAATGCTCACTTTAATATATTTGTATATATATATATATATATATATATTTCCCAATGATACTTGGCAGGTATCCACTGGGTATCACAAAACAAAATATATATATTTAAAAAATAGGTGTAGGTGTTTTACACCTTCAGCCTTGGGATTCACTGGAATCAGGCCCACGATCAGCTCCACCTCGTGTGGGCCCTTATTCTTGTAAACACGGCCTTGGACTTCATGCTTTACCCTACACTTTACAATAGCCATATCCAAAATGGAGCATTTGTAGGCATGCTCCACAGCTGATGCTCACATATGTAATGTGGAGCCCCTGGTGTCCCATTCAATTCATTGTATCTATCTCGGTCAGAGAAGTCTAGACACCGGTCCATAACCGGTCCATCCATGGGGGGTTTTCAGTGACATGGTGTCATCGCATTTGTTCAGAGCTGCTGGCAGGTTACAAGTCGTATCCATACAGGACAGGGTCAGCCAGACGGGTACAGTGTGGCTACGGCAATAGCAACTACAGGCTCAAATTGGGATGTTGGCGTACTCTTCGGTTAAGGGTATGTGAAATCTCGCCCATTCACTATGTAGTTCTGTCTGGTGATGTCTTATGGCTCATCAATTATGTCCCATAACATGGCTCAAGCAGGCTAGTCACATGGCTCGACTTTTTCCTGTAACCAGCCTGCTCTTGCCAGTTATGTAGTCCATAGTGGAGCACCTAGGGAAAATTTGTGAATTTTATCTCAAGATTATAATATAGGTCAGATTATAATTTTTAATGCTTCCATATTTTGATTGAAATTGAAGAACATTTGACCACAATAGTTTTACATACGCAAGCAATTGCAAAGATTTATTAAGCTTAGGCTGATGTAATGGTGTTGGAGAATATTGTTGTCGAAACTGGGGACAAAATTTTAAAAATCAACATGAAAACAGTACATAGGTATTGGAAAAAAAAGAAATGAGGGGACTACACTGTTTTTGTCAGCCAAATTGGTCCTCACACAAGTTTCACCCTCAGTTTTGAAAAGTTTCACCCTCAGTTTTGGAACTTGCATTCACTGCTGCTGCTTGTATTGTTCATTAATTCCATGTTTCACCCTCAGTTTTGGATTGCCTTTACAAATGCTTTCACTGCTGCTCATGCATTGTTCATTAAGACTTACAGACTTGTCTTGTTAGAATAAAATCATGCGCGTCTTGTGAGCTGATACCCAGTTTCACTAAACAGTAGCCAGCTTAGGTCACTTTTTTAGGTTACACTGAAATTGAGGATGAAGCAAAGATAAGAGGGTCAAACTAGGGCCCAAAGACATGGTGACTTTATGGATAACTTTGATGTGAAGATAGAACACATAATATCTTCTCTAGAACATCATACAACATCAACCATAGACTTGTCCGTGGTTAGGTTGAAGAACCATCTCTATTTCTTGCACATGAAGCATTCACCTACTTAATCTAAAGGTGTGTCTCCTGACCAAAGAGAGAGAACTAACCTCTTGTCCAATTCCAAGGGGTCCAAATACATTGCAAGACAAACCATGTACTTTTTTTTCCCCCCTATGTAAGGGTCCCATTAGGCCCTGTTCCACCTAGGAACGTGGTTAGACCAGTAGGTTCCATTAGGTGGCTACAGGTTTTACCAGGGGCCTGTTCCAGAGTGTAACCAGTTTTAACCAGTGTTGGGCAATTCTTGGATTTTGTTAAGAACCTCCAGGAGCCTACCTCCAGTTTTGGATTTTAAAATTTTTATAAATCAAAGAACCTTAGGCTCTGGTTTTTTTTGAAAGTTTTCTGGCTCTGATTTTTATAATAATTAGCACCTTCACACCTTCTTGAGTGAGGCGTCTTTTTTAGTGTCCGAATCAAACCCAAGAAAAGTTAGATTTGGACTCAGAGACCCTGATTTAGTCTAAGTAAGGAATATTTATAACAGTGAGGCCCACTTTTACACAAGGAGTCAAGGCCAAGGTTCAACTCAAATCAAGCATTCCTATTGGTGCAGCAAAAGTTGAAATCAGCCCCAAGGGCAGGGCTTTACACTAGGAGTCAAGGTTGAAATAGAAAAAATCTTTTCAGTTACTAATAAATGCTGAACTGTATGGCCGTGTATTGGCCCCAAGGGTAATAAAAGGATACCAATGCATTTGAGAAGCCAATTTGCAACCCTTGGGGCCAATGTTCCAGCATTTATTAATTTATTAATATCCTTACGTCAATGTTCTAACATTTATTAGTAACTTGGGGCCAAACAAGAAGCCAGAAATGCTCAAAGTTGGCCCCAAAAATTTTCGGTCCCAATTTCTAGTCTAAAGTGTGCCTAAGAAACAACTTCGATGAATTTTGTGATTTTCACCATGGGTGCTGGTTCACACAACCCCCAAAAGTGGAACCAGCAGATGGCTACCTATGCCGGGTCCATGTAGGAAAAAGCCTGGGAAAGTGCCTGAATAGGACACTGAAACTGGTTCCGAATATTTGAACCATACTTGGTTAGGTTTTTTTAGGTTATCTTGAATGGCAGAATCAGCAATGGCAGCTGATTCTGTCATTTCCAACCTATAACGCTGCCCATGCTGTCATTTCCACTCTACCTATAACACTCTACTGCCATCTCCTACCTACCTATGTCCTTCCCAATAGGGAATGGATCCCTAGAGTGTATTCTGCCTCCAGTTCGTTACTATGATCCTCCTAGTGACTCACTGGGTGGCATAAAGACCGCACGAAGTTTTGCTCAAAATGTTGTAGTGTGGTTGGTGGGCACTGTAACTTCATAATCTTTCCTTCCTCTACAAAGTCCCAGAAATTTTGAAAAATGTACCATGTGCATTTTTAAAAAACATAACTGGTTTCTAGACTGCATTGTCCGATGTGTCATTTGCTCATTGGCCCAGAGGAGGGGGGTTATAACACATAATTTTCTCCCTTCTGTCCTCTAGTTTTTAGTCACTTTCTCATTAGTCCAGAAACTCGTTACACCAAGTAAGCAGCAAGAGGAGCCAGATTACCGAGATACTCTCAGTGTATTCACACCTGCAGTTATTATGACATCCACCAGTCAGTGTCATGCTCACAGCAGGAGTTGAGAACTTGTAGCTGTTTTGACCGATAGTATTTGCCAAGCTCTTGACTTCACAATTGCAATTCTGACTCACTCATTCAGATCCACCTCTAAGTACCTTGGACATTGCACTCAAGCCGACACATGAAGAACCCACATGATTTCAATTGTACACAAAGTCTGAGGAGATTTTTTGTCCCCCCCTTTTGTTCCACAGCCATGAATCTTTTCCATGACAACCTAAGTTTCTCTACTCTTGGAACTTACTAGTCTATCAAATTCTTGGAGCGTAGGATCATCCGATGTTTCTTCTCTCTTTGACTACCCATAAGCCTCATACTTCTTACCTGGTCAGAGAGCAGTTTAATCAAAATAGCTGCCGGTCATATGCTCGTCCTTGGATTTGTAGGTATCCAGGAAAATTATTTGGGGCAGAAAACAAAATCTCCCCTCCATCTCAAGCACCCTTTTTGACAACATGACAGATGTTCATGAGCTAAGTGCTTGTAGCATTACAATCTGGATCTGTACAAGATTCCATCCAGTCTATCATTACTAATCACAGAAATCAATTTAGTAAAGTCTCCTTTGTAATTGATGCTTCAGTGGGGATTGGGTCCTTTCTCCACTTCTCAGCTGATATCAAAGCATTCCGCGTGACAGAATTTAGCACCTTCTGGAGCTGGGCTTGGTCTATGAACATATCAATTAGTATACTTCTTAATACAGCTTCACTTTCTGTGGCCAAACTGGAGGCCTGCAAATTAGTTGTCTGTTGTTGTGATCTTCCAGTCTCACCATTACTGTGGGGTTCATCACCTCCAGGTTGTGATCTCCTTCTTGATGGCAGGGCATTACCAGGTTCCTTATCATCCTCCTGTGCAAGGAGTTGAGCCTGCAAGCAAGAAAATGCGTACAATTTGACTTAATTGGTCACCTGTGAAGTCAAGACCTCTTCAAAATGTATCTCATGGACAACTAAAGAAAAGAGGAAATGGCATCTAGCACCACTTAGTTGTATAAATTTGTCATCGCAATATTCTATGGCATTCTCAACAGATACGGTATCCAGGAAAAACACATGCTGCAAGGTTTTCTACTGCCAATGTCCACCCACCTCTGCCAAAAGAAGGTCAATATGGTTGTCAGAAGTGGAGAGAAGCTCAAAAGCATTTATCATCCCTGCTGACACACCATTCTCGCTTGCTGGGATGTTATCTTCCTTTGCCAAAAACTCCATGCTACACTCTTGCAGCCGTTTTCGAAGCATGGCCATTTCATACAAAAACTTGGATCTAACTGCTCTTATCCCATCTTGCTTATACTTCTCTTCCTGCAAACTCAACTGCAAGGTAATCACCAAGTTCAGGAACCACCAAGAATGTAAACCAACAAGACCAAACAACAATTGCACCAAACCTTTGGACAGATCTTTAGAAGTCAAATAATAAGATTCTGTGTTACAGGGTTTCCTTCTTTTGACTTTGACACAGATCTCCAGCTAACCTATTGTTGTAACATGATGGCCACTCTTGGCTCCAATTATCAGCATGCACAACTGAGCTTCATCTTTGTCTTTGCAATCATCATACCATGGAGAGAATTGCAGAGAACCCACCTCAAGAGCAGCCTTAGCCTCAAGTGCATGGGCTGCTTCCATCTTAAGTTCATTCTGTGAATGTCGAAGCAACCGAACTTCCTTTGCAAGCAGCTGACATCACACCACCAGAGCAGATTTTCCACATCATTGACCAAGAGGTTGAAAGATTTCAGTTTTCTCAATCTGAAGAATTTGCAACAAGTATACCATATACACAGCTTTGCACATGCTCTGCTTTGCCAGTGCGGGACCTGAAACTCCTTGCTACTGCCTTATCTCTCTGCAGTGCAGTCTGACCCAAGATAGCAACTTTTTTTGCAATGTATACCTTCTTGTCAGTGCGTGCTTGAGAATCCACTGCATCACGGGCCTGTTGGAGGGCTTCCAATTGCTGCTCCATCTCCTGCATCGCCTTCTCTGCCTTTTCCAGTTTTATCTTGGTGTCTTTCTGCCACTGTTCTGCCTGGATTCTTGCATCCTGCTGCCAGAAAACCATAATTGTTCTATAGAGTGTAATACACACATAATTGTTCCAAACAAAACAGAACTTTCCAGCTTACTTGTCACATCTACATCAACACAGAGTCTAAAGACCTAAATCCAATCATAACCCTACACCAGAGCAAGCTGATGAGCCAACTCATACCCAACTTTTAGACACTAGAGATAAGGACATGTGTCTGATGTGAATGTCTGCTTGCCATGGGGTGACACAGAGACCACTTGTACAAATTAGACCATACTCATGCAGACATACTGACACTTATATAACATCCACCAGCAACAGCAGCAGGAACAAACCTGGCAAGTTTGAGCAGTTTCTTCAGCTGTAGCAAGTGCAGCACGACATTCTTCAACCTCCCACTGCAAGGAAGTCACATGTTCTCGCTCTGTTAAGACAGCTTCTTGAAGCACATCCCTACCCTTACGTCGCATTCTGTCCACCTCCCCTTCTAAGTCCCTCACCTGCAAAGAGAAAACAAATGGTTTTCAGTTTCTTGCAAAACTTGAAGGGTCTTAGCTTTTCATACATCACCCAACTACTACGAAAGAAATATGGTAGTTGCAGGATGCCCCAAATCAGCTGAAAACACTATGGACATCACTAACCATATACAAGCTCGGGGAGTGTTGCTTGTACTATCCAAGTGTTTAACAATTCATTTTCTGAACTTTTGAAGTAAAGACCTCTGAAGTGCCCTTACCTTTGCTGTCAGAAATTCCTTAACTGCAGTTTCCTGCTTCAACCGTGCAAGTGCATCCTCCATATCTGCCTTCACAACTGCCAAACGTCTCTGCAATGTCACCATGAGAAGTCTCACTTTGCCCCGTTGATCTACTGGAATCATCAACCCTGCCCCTTTCAGGAGATCTGTTTCAACACCACCCATCCAATCTTCCCTTCTTGACTCGCTGCTGCCTTGCGCCAAGGATGAACCTTCAAGTGGCATGTCCAAAAGAACACCATGGGAGATCTCACTCCCTGGCAAAGAACTAATCTCACTGGCAATACTGTCCTGCGATGCCTTTCTCCCATGGTAAAGCTCAAATTTCCTATGCCCCATTCCTGCCATTGTAGAGCTCTTTGGAGTTGAAACTCCAGTGCTTATCCCTGCCAAATCAGCCTGGTTCCCTCTTTCGATTGCTGGAAATTCTGAATGGGAGTCACTTTCATACTCTGTATGCAATGTAACCTGGATATGGCAAAACCACACATCAGTACACAGTCTTGGATGACCCCCACCATATGTTTGTTGAACAGAGAAGGGAAAAAGCAACAAAGAAACTCTAGATAATATGTACAACAGATTACCAAGGCTGATGATGATGGTTTTCTGCCTTCAAAACTTTGCACAAGTTCTTCTTCCTGAGTTGAAGATTGCATATGCAAATCCATCCCAGCTTCCTCTCCACCACCATTCCTTGTTCTCTGATCCTGGAGGAGGTTTTCACCACGATCTGACACTGCAGCAATAATAGCTGATTCTTCCTCAATGGCAAGTGCTTTCATCTCAATCTCCAAGCCATTATCACTCCCCTTCCGCAAAGTGCCAACTCCAGAATCTGCATAAGTCCCATCACTTCCATGTTCGAGGTTTGACAAGCCTCCTGAAGCAACTGATGAACCTCCTCCACCTGTCCATGATAGTCTTGAGGTAGGGCTTGGTGCAAGATGCAATGAAGCATTGTTGGTTGGGGGGAGACCTGCTACTACAGGGGCACTTGCCTGTGCTTGGCCATCTCCTATAGATTGCACCGCTGCCACTCATAACATAGAACCTATTACTATACTTCCAGGGACTGTTGTCTCTTACAGTGCAAATACAAAACTCTACTGCTCAAGACAAGTGCATTGCAAGACAAAAATTTCCATCAAGTCATAGACATATGTGCACAAAAGAATTGCTGACCACAAACCCTTTTCACCCATCTATCTCCAAAGTATACAAAGCATCTGTCCAGTTTGCTTACCAAATCTTGCTGCAGCCTCAAGCTCAAGGAAGGATGCCATGGAGGCACTACGAGATATGACTATGTCAGCAAGCAACCTTCCAAGCCAATCCTCCAATGCATACCTTCTCTGCATACAACAAAACCCAGACTCAGTACTGGGAGGAATCAATTGTCCTCCAAAAATCACAACACCTTGATGCACCCACAAACTGTGTAAATGGCAACTGCTCAAAGCAAACTGAATGTTCTGAAATACAGAACTTTGACAATCTCTTGCCTGTCCAATTAGAGGTGCTCAGTGTATAACACCCATGAACAGAATGAGGGACAAAAAGGGTTTTGACCTTAAAAGCTCATTAACAGCAGTACAAGTCTTGATAAAATGCTCGCACTAGCATGAGCAAAGGCAGTCAATTTAATTGAATCCTATATATCTCAGATACATCTTGCCCATTGCCCTTGACAATCAGGTCTATGCAAACCCCCTTCACAATCAATATGAAAAAATGAACAATAAACTGTGGTAAGAAACAGCTGTGTAGTCTGCACTTTTGCATGGATAATGCATCACTGATTACATCTGACAGTGTGGAAATTCTTCTAGAAACTTCTGCTATGGCATTCCAGTGTGAATGTATTATTATCATACCTCAAGAAGTAAGGTGCTTGAGTTCATACGCATCAGTGAATGTTTAGCTGGGGCTGCTGGCAATTTCTTCTTTGGAAAAGACTGCTTTAACTGCAGGACACAGAGAACCACTTCTGTTTCAGGATCTTGCAGCCTAAAACCTCCTATGCAAGACACAAAAATGGATGAACTAAAGATTTTTGTGAGTCAATCTCTCTCCAGTACACTGGAAACAGTGAAAACAAAACAAAAAATCATTTGACAAGCTTAAGGTGTAGCAGATACTCACTGCAGTAAAAAGCTTCAAGAAATCACTGAATCTTCGAAGTATTCCCCTCAATGCACTAATCCCATCAGGGGACTGAATACCCACTTGCACCCTGAAAAACTGCCATCCCAAACATAACTCCCAAAATCAAAGAGGAGAGAGACAGAAGCTTGCTTGCTTTTGCATGAACCAATTTTCAACACCTGATTAGCTAAGAAATGACAGACTTCTCAATACGAAGGACAGAATGAATCGCAGCAGGAGAGCAACAGTGTTGTACCACAATGGGATTGACAAAGGAACCATCTGCAGCTTTGGCTTCAGGTAAGACCACCCATGAGGGAATAAACACACAATAGCTCCATCCAGTGCAGGAATCATGGGGCCACTTAGTGTGCATGCCATTCTGTAGCAATTGCAAAAAAGCAGAGGTAAAGGTTCTGTGGAAGATTTTTGTTTTGCAAATCCTTGGCTTCAATTGAAGCTTTTCTTCTCTTCTCTTTCAGCATTCAATTGTGCATAGTTCTGCTTCAATGGAAATTGTAATTAGGGTTCTGATCACAAGAGGTGAAGGTTGTGAGAGTTGACCCATTGAGAAGGAGCCGGGCTTGCATCCATCCCCAGTGGCAATGGAGAGGTTCCATCATGACGATGTCGAGGTGGGCTCCGCCCCGACATCTCCTTCTCTCTCTTTCCTCCACTTCTTGGCCGTGTGTGCGATTCCCTGCTGCTACTGCCGCTGCTGATGATTGCATCCAATAACCCTAAACCCTAAAAAAATCCCTGACCCGGCCTTTTGCTGTGTCTGGCTTCCGATGACTGGAAAGCCGAATGTCCAGGTTTTGCTCCCTCCTCTTTTACAAAAAAACTCTTTGGGTATCGAATAGAATTGAACACGGAGAAGAACGGATCAGAATAGGGTCGATCCGACAATCTTATTGCTCCCAACCAAAGAGATTCAGTATGTACAGTAGTGTCGCATCTGATCTAGAGCTTGGAAATCCTCACTACTAGCGCTGAGATCTCTCTCTCTCTCTCTCTCTCTCTCTCTCTCTCTCTCTCTCTCGTCTTCCACCGGAAATTGAGTTCCCAAGACATCAGTTTGCGCCGTGCCGCTATAATCACTAGGTCCGGGGTATCATCGTAAGAAGTCCTTCCTCAATGAATGACTCGCTTTGCGCGATCATCTTCGAACTCCACGTGATAAAACTCAGGAATCGCATGATCGACGGAAGAGTGTCACAGAAACCGCCAAAAATAAATAAATAAAAATCCCTGTAAAATAAACTTCTTGTCTTCTGTCGTGTGCAAATTGATGTGCAGCGCGGCGCAGGCGCAAAAATTCCTCTCAGCCAGTTTCTTCAGGCCATGGGTTTCGCCCAAGAGCTCTTCGTCTTCGTCTTCGCGGCTGCGCAGAGGTGCGCAACCCTGCACGTCGCAGTTCGCCGTTCGGTCGTCGGATCGTCCGCGCGTACCGGTGCAAGCCGCCGTTCGCCGTTCGGTCGTTGGATCGTCTGTGCGTACCTGCGCCAGGGATTTTTTTTTTTTTTTTTTTTGGGCCCCCGGTTTGGGGGGTCCCAATATGGTTGCTGTAAATGGGGTGGTTTTGGGTATTTTGTTTTAATATAATTTTGGAGGGGGAAATTTTAGGTTACAATTTTTTTTTTTTAAA
>Ga0116231_10000417_pt1 | contig 72209 bp, 57 predicted proteins | sample S1TSphgellanicum_2_FD_89695 | JGI IMG/M metagenome (GOLD analysis project Ga0116231, IMG submission 89695) | Host-associated microbial communities from peat moss isolated from Minnesota, USA - S1T2_Fd - Sphagnum magellanicum MG | ecosystem: Host-associated > Plants > Peat moss > Unclassified...
AAAAGAGAAAGAGGAGGAGTGTAAAAAAAAAGAGGAAGAAGAAGTGTAAAAGAGGTGAAGGAAAAGGGAAGGAGAGGAGGGGGGGGGGGGGTGGATTGCCATCGCCACTATTAGGAGAGTTCAAAGCTCTAAGCTTTGAAAGAGATGAGAAAGGAGATAGGGGGGTTGGATTGCCATTGCTAGTAGCAAGAGAGCTCAAAGCTCAAAGCTTTAAGAAAGATGAAAGAGGAAAGAAGGGGGGCAAATCGCCATCACTAGCAACAAGAAAGCTCTAAGCTCTAAGAAAGATGAGAGAGGAGAGAAGGGGGGTGGATTGCCATTGATAGTAAGAAAGTTCAAAGCTTTGAACTCTAAGAAAGTTGAGAGAAAAAAGAGGAGGCGTTAATTGCCATTGCTAGTAGTAGGAAAGTCCAAAGCTTGGAGCTCAAAGATAGTTTAAAGAAAGATCACTGGAGATTGTTGATCACCATCACCAGCAACAAGCAAGCTTAGGACTCCAAGCTTTGAGATAGTTAAGAAAGGAAAAAGACTCGTTGTCAAGGCCAACAAATGTGAAAGATGAGAGAGAAAGGAAAGACGAGAAAGTTGAGAGAGAGAAAGTAGAAAAGGGATGTGGTGCCATTGTTGCAAGTGTGAAAATTGAAAAAGAAAGAAGAGATGAAAGATGAAAGAGAAAAGAATGGACGCGTGCCATCGATGTAGGTGCGAAAGATGAAAGAGAAAGGAGAGATGAAAAGTTGAAAGAGAGAGTGAAGAGAGGGGAGGCAACACCATCATTATAGGTGCAAGAGATGAGAGAGAGGAAAAAGAAGAGAAAGTTGGATGCATCATCATCGTTAGCAAGTGCGAGAGATCAAAGAGATGAAAAAGAAGGAGAGGAGAAGTGATTATGTTGTGAAAGAGGAGAGAGGGGACACATCACCATCACTAGCAGTCACAAAAGCTCATATCGTAATTTGAAATTGCATTGATTGTAGAAAGAAGAAGCGTTAGTTGTATAGACCTACAAACACAAACACAATATTCAACATAAACCAAAGACAAATAATATGTTGAGAACATCAAGTTCATAGGAGCTCAAAGAAGCTTAGAGAAGCAAACTGGGAGTTGGATGCTTGGTGAGGGTGACATAAAACCTGCGCCCATAGACATTTGAGAATGGGCAATGGGTTTGGTGAATGGGAATATGTTTACTCATAACCATTGATATCTAAGTGTTGTTTTGTAAGTGACTTGAGCCATGTGATCAAAAGTGAATGCTTACTTAGAGGAAATCTTTCATCCCAATTTCCATCTAGTTCGATAGCCATGTAGATAATGTTCGTTGATGCCCCAAGTTAATGTTTGGTTTTAGGGGACTAAACAAGCTATCATAGGCTGTCATGTGTATGATCCACTTTTTAAAAGCAATTTTTAGGGTCCCCCCAACTTTGAAGGAGTATATCTTCCTCATTTTTGACTGGTTGTGAGCAATTTTAACAACCATGGGTGCACTTTCTAGGGGGCTACATTCAATCTTTAGAGTGTAGATGTAAACAGACAATAAGTGTTCAGTCACTGGCCTGTTTACCCTAGTATACATCAACCCCCCATGAAAAGTTAAAATTTGAAACCATTTTATATTTGTAAAATCTCAAAAAATAAAATCATTGCATGCTGGTTGGGCAGCTGTTGGGAGAAAACCTGGGCAGGCTGAGGGCAGCCTGCTGGCTGCCGCATGTGGGCGACGCACACGATCGCCACTCCTGCGCCAGCATCAGAAACGCATCTAAAAAATGCCGGCGTTCGCCACCACCACCACGGTTCATGTGCGCGGTCGATGAAACATGGTTTTCTGAAACTGCGATGTTGCTTCTCTGGAAATCCTTACGCCTTTCAGTTCAGTTCAAGTTCCCCAATGCTGCGCAGCGCTCTCTTTGAAAGGGTTTGAAGATTAGGGTTTAAGGATCTGCTGTGGATACTCAGACTGTAGTTGCTGTTGCTTTCTTGCAGCTATGGCTTAGTAGCGACAATGCTTTGCGCACAAGCATCTGCAGCAATGGAGAAGTTGGTAGTCGAATACGCAAAGTCAGGCAGGGCAACCTGCAAGCATTGTAATACAGTCATTGCCAAAGGATCGGTGCGCTTGGGTTCCGTGACGAAGGATCGAGGGCACGACAACACGAAATGGTACAAAGTGCATGGCAACCCATTCCTCTATTCCAAAAGCAAAAAAAACGGCTCTTCTGTGTCGACTTTAGAAATTTGTCCATGCATCTCATAAGCATGTAAACTCACCTATGCTCTAACATTTGTTGGAGTTGGGTTTTCCAAACAGGCACCATCCTGTTTGCTTTGTGAAGAATAGTCCAAAGTCCATGGATGCTGCAAAACTGGCAGGATTCACTGACCTGAAAGTGAGTGGATTCTTCTCATTACCAATCTTTTGTTGTTGTCAGTTTTCAGATTGTTGTATGAATTCTGTGCATAATCTAGCAAAAGAATCACTAATGTAGCAGAGAAAATCCACACAATTAGCAGTTACAATGAATGCTGTAATGGAGCTTCTTCAGGTCGAAGAATGCTTGGGGAATGGGTTTCCAGAACTCCTGGGCAACAAATAAAGCAAATGATGAGCTTTCTGTTCTTTCAACAGGAAGATGCAAAGAGCTTGATTGAGCTTTTCTTCAACTTTCCTTAGTTGTAAAGCATGCATTGCTTCCAATTGTGTATGACTATGAATCTAGGACATGCAGTTTTGTGTCACATATCTATCTGGCTACCACATAAATGCATTGCTTGCACACTTTCTGGATGTTTGCTGCCAGACTCCAGATTGACAACAGCAATGGTTTTTTTGACCAAATGCAGGACTCTGATCGTGATGCTTTAGGAGCACTTACAGTATGCACAACTGACGTAGAACCTTCTGACAAGCACAATGACAAACGGATAAGGATTGATGTTGCATCTGCTTCTTCTGAGAAGGCGCAAAAGGGCCAGGTTCTCCTGCCTGGCTTATCTTTGGATTCACTCATTCTGCATTTTTTATCAGCATTGACATCTAAGACTTCTTCCCAGATTTACTCTATAGAGTGTCATTCTCTCAGAATACAGTCATGCTGTCAGCTGCTAGGGTTCAGGATTTCTACCGTACCTTATCTGGAATGACAATGCTAGTCACAAAGATGACAACAATAGTCTAGGGGCTAACTAGGTCAGGTCTGTTGCTGCTGCAGGTGATGTTGTACAATGCAAAGTTGTGGGAGAAAACTCTTCAGAGTTTTGACCTGTCTCAGCTCAGTACCACTTACAAAGTATGTCCAGTGTCAAACTGGCAAGAAGTGTGATTGCTGCTCTCTCTCTGCTTCATTTTGATGGTTCTCTCACTCACAAGGATGATTGGGACATTAGATTGCCATTCCTGTATCCACGGTGCTAGGATTTGTATTTGCAGGCTTCAGATTGTCCTTGTGAGTTTGACACTCCATGTGTGGATTGCTAACAGGATGCATGTCTACCTAAGGGATGGAAGTCCTTTTCCTCAGTGATCTTCCATGAGGTGGGTGTTCCATGAGGCAGTGCAGAATTGTGTTTTCTGAAGTATTTGCAACCACATGCCATTAGTTTCCCATCCTAGCCATGGACATACATTCCATAGTTCTCTCAATCCAAACAGCTACTTCTTTGTCTGCGTAGCAGTGGCTTTTGTGGTAACATTTCTGTTGAGGGTGTCAGACAGAAAAACTGCAGGCATCTGAGAAGATTGCAGCATTTGATTTTGATGGTTGCCTTGTCAAGACAGATATTCGCAGGTTTGTCCCACTTACCAAGATTGTCTGTGCTGTATGGAATTTACATCCCTGGTAGAGTAGTGAGATTGCTGAAGGTTTGCCTGTGATTTTGATCCATGTATATAACTGCATTGCAGCTAGAGCTGAGAGGGTTTTGCTCAATAAATTTTGTTGAAGATTCTAATGTTTTCATTGTGCGTGAGAGCTGATACAATGCTCAATGCAAGTAGGTTTTGTGCTGGATGTACTTGAATACATTTTATTTTTCTTTTGGCTGGTTAGAACTGGAGCACATGCATGGTCTCTCCTTTTTCCTTCAATCCCAGAGAAATTTCAGAAATATCATGATGATGGTTACAAGCTGGTTAGTGACTTAGACACCCCAGTGCCCACTTCATTCCTTTGTAGTTTCATTTCCCTTTGTCCTGTTGCCATCTATCTACTTGCCAGAAAAGTGGATTGTCTGCAACTCATTTCATCATTGCTCAATTCTGACACCTCTTGTGCCCTTACACATAATTAGGTGTGAGGTACTACTTACAAACTGTCAGTGAAGCGCTCAGGTGATCTTTTCCAATGAGTCCAACATTGATCGATGGAAGAACTCAAGACAGAAAGCTGTGGATTCTAAACTAGGACGTGTGGAAGGGTTTCTGGAACTCTTGAAAGTGCCTGTGCAGGTTATCTGGCACTATGATCCCCCATACATCTTCTAAATTGTTCCAAGGACTGACTGTCGGTTTGAAACAAATATTCAGTGCCTGCTTGCATACATGACAAGTCAGTTGAAGAAGGATGTTTGCATAATCCTTTGGTTCTCATTACCCAACAAGAGTATCAATCTCTGACATTTTGTTTGGGCACTGTGCAGACCTTCATATCATGTGGGAAAGAGGGGACTGGGGATGCATGCCGAAAGCCTGCTCCAGGCATGTGGCATCTCATGGAAAAGCACCTTAATGATGGCATCCCAATTGATAAAGAAAGGTGTTGACTCTGTTTCTATATTTTCTACAAAGCTGGGAAGAAGCACAATAATTGCAATTCACTGTGAACTGCTCACAGATCCAAAGTTTCCATTTCTTTCACTCGAGGGAAAGTCATTGCACCAATCTTTCTTTGTCTGGCTTCTAGAAGAGAAGGTTGATGTCTGGGTTCCCAAATTTATTCTTTTTGTTTTTTCAGACTTTCATATTGCTTCTAATCTTATGGGCCTCAAGATGGTGAGGGTCAAGCACAGAGTGCATAAATGACCATCAAACAAATGACTGCAAGTTTTTATCTTGTATGACAACTGGAGAGATCTATGGCAGCTCATTTTATGTTGGAGATGCTGCTGGCAGAAAAGGTGACCACAGTGCTGCTGACATTGGTTTTGCCAAGGTGAGGTATATGTTCTATAATCAAGGTACTGTGAATGTTGTGAACCTAAAGTTGGGCTAATGTTGCCTGGAGGGTTCTGTCTGGTAGCCTCTTCAATACTTCTGTTGTCAGTACTCATTATGAGGGTTAGAGTGGCAGATGCAAGGATAAAGTATTTGCTGTTGGGAGATAGCCAATTCATTTTCACAATCTGTTCGCTTGTGTTGTAGAACATGCTACAGTTAGCATATTTCTATGCAATGGTGGCTACAGTGTAGTTTTTATGAGGTGGGGGCTGAGCCCAGTTCTTGTGACAGCCAAACAATTATGGAACAAAAAGTTGAGAAGTTCTCCACTTACAGGAGAAGAGTCAAAAGCTTATCTTACACAGATGTGAGACTGTTGTGACTGGTTTTGCAGGATGTTGGGGTCAAGTTTTTACTGCCAGAGGAGGTGTTTTGAAGCCACCCCAATTGGCTGTATGCTGACACATTAACCATACAAGCAACCAAGGTTTTAACTTGTTTTGAAAAATCTGTTGCAATGTTCTGTAGCTAGTGTAATCTTGGCTGAACCTTAACAAGACTGTGATGTCTGCAACTTCTAGCTACATGTGCAAATGCCATTGTTTGTAGAATGGAAATTGCTGAGTGTCAGCAGAGATTATTGGAGCCCATTCTGATTTGTCAATGCCAGTAATGGTTCATTCAAGTTTTGGACCAGATTTGTTGCTCACCACTGAGGACAATGAATGCTCATCAAGCCAATCTGTTCCAAGTTTGATCTCTCTCTAAAATGGGCTCTCCAACGTGCCAGAACTGTGAATGTCCAGATCATGAGCAGATAGCTTGAGAGCTTTGTTTTTCTTTTTGCCTGCAGCATGCTCTTCAGAGTTTGCATGGGCTATCCAGAGGAGAAATTGTTGTAGCGAAAAAGGGGGACTAGAAACAATGTAGAGCACCTTGCAGTGCTAAGTTACATGTGCTGAGAGCAGATGTGGATGTGTTGAGGACTGGAACTTGAACTTGGAGGCTTCAGATCAGTGGAAGGGCCCATCTCCCAAAATGAAGGGTAAATCTTTTCACCAACCCAATGTGCAGTTCTATGTTTTCTTCAAATGCATTGCAGTTCTATGTTTTTGTCAAAGTCACAGGCACATCTTGATGGTTTCTTTTTCCCTGGAAAAACATGTGAGCAAAGTATTAGCGCTCCATTAGTGAGTACCATTGCTTTGTCCTGATTCATGTAGACTAATGTTGCTTTGTCCCGATTCATGTTTGCTTCACCCCATCAGTTTTTTGGTTCTTTTTGCTGAGTGAATTGTGAAAAAATAGAATTCCATGTTTACCCAACAGAAATTTTCCATCAGAATTGGCATCAAGAAGTCCAAAAACTAGACTTTTACAAAAATAACAACCTTGAGCCACCAACCAATCCACCATGAATCAAAATGAATGGTGTGTTTTGAAAATTTGTGCTATGAGATGAGGACCAGGTGGATAGATTGGTCAAAGGGTCTACTAATGTTTACCATTTCAGTGATTAGATCATCAATCCTCACATATTTTAGATCAACAACATGAATGTGAAATATGTGGAGTCTTGTAATTTCTTTTCAAGTTTCTTGGGGGGGGGAAGATTCAAATCAGAACTTCACCAGTAAGACATGTGCTGAGTACAAATATTCAGCATATCATCAATGACTATTGTTGAAGTGTGAAGTTTGATCTTCCATTTGTGAAATAGGAAGTGGTTCTGCTTTAAAAAAGTGAAGTAGTCTATAAGCAATTGGGACACTTTTCAAATGTCCCTTCATTGAAATTTGACAACATAAAGCATTAGGAGAAATTTCCCAGTGTATTTGGAGGGCAGGCAATATTGGTGAGATTATCCCTCCTAGAAAAGGAGGAGGAATATTATAATAGAAAAGGAGTGGACTGTAGTGAAGTTTTGGTGTAGAGTAATGCCCTAGGGTCAAAGATCAAGGTGAATGCCTAGTTTGGCCCTGCATACTGGGAATGCATTATGCCCCCATGAGGAATAGGAGAGGGAAGGGTCTTACATCTACTCCTCAAGAGTTGAATGGATCTTACACCTATAAATAAGCATAATTTCCCTCCCACTCTTAAGGAGTAAGCACGAGATCCCTCCTCTTCTCTAGGAGGGATATTCACCCAGATAAGGTGCTCTCCAAATATATTAGGAAACTTCTCCCAATGCTTTAGGCCTCATTAATACCTAAGATCAGGCCCACTCTTAAGGAGCAGCTACAAGAACTAGGTCCCTGATTCATCTTACACCTGATGATATACATATGTTTTGGTTCATGATATCAGTCACCTCATGCTTTGGGAGGGGAGAAGCCCAAGGGTGAGTGCCATTCCCAAAATAAGGTACCTAAGATAGGATGAATCATAGGGGGGCATTCCCAAATTGTGGGGCTGGATTAGACCACTTTTCTGAACATCTAAGACCCTTATTTTGGGAATACAACTTTAACCTAAATATAATGACTACTTTTAGAAACTTAACCTACAAATAAAATAACACTAAGTTTCTTCAATTCCACCAGTGCAGCATATATGGTGTGCATTCTTCAACCCTTCAAATTCCACAGCATTTCGGATTCTCCAAACTGCCAGGGCATGGCCAAAGGGTGCTGCCAGGGCACGGCCAAAGGGTGTGTGAAAGGGGCGAAGGGATAATTTGATCAGGAGTATGCTCTGAAATTGCTAGATGTGCTTGTGGGCGGCTGCGACTTGCTAATAATAATCCATCCATACAACGAGGACAAATACCCAAGTGTCACAAAACGTCAGGAAAGTCACTACCAACAAGCAAGCCAAGCTAAGACGTTAACTTTTAACCTGTGAAACTTCAGTAATCGAAGAAAAACTATGAAACTGGAACAGGTAGGTAATCTGGACTAATTTCTTGTCTTTCTTTTATTAGTGAGCCCAATTCATTTGGGAAATTCCCCCTTTCCCCCTACACCACCCGTGCCCCAAATAAAAAATTCCCTATCTGTCCCCCCCACAAAACAAAATTCTTGTTGTAACCCTGTATGGCTTAATAATAGACTACTATAATGGGTTGGCCCCTCTAGTCATCTAAAGTTACTTCAGAACTTACTAACACAGAAGCTTCTTGGGTCATTGCCACAGAAACTTCTTCATAGTTTCATGGACCTTAGCTTCCTCATCCATTCATTCATTCATTTGGTTGTGCTTCTCCCTCTTTTATTTTCCTTTCTTTATAAACCCAGCACCGCCCCCCAGGACCTATCATTGGCCAGAAAATAACAATGTGCCAACGAGACCCCACGTTTAATGAAGTTAACTTACTACGTTTGTTCTCTTTGTCAAAAGGACACGAAGGGGGACGGGGCGCCGTGCACAACCACCCACCCACCCACCCACTTTTCTTACAAAGGAATAGAACTTGTTGACACATTTTGCATGTGTGCTGAAAAAATTACATCCAATCACGATGAAGAAGGAGACACAAAAAGAATAATTAATACCTAAAGAAAGATAGAAAGTTGATGAAACATCCAGGCAAATAAGGGGGAAAGGGGTGCGGAAGGTGGCTTCGGTGAACCATTCACCCATGTTGGTACCATGGTATAAATCCTCAAATCCGTTTAAATTACTTCTAAGTATCACAAATATCTGGTGCTTATAGATTAAATCCGGTCTCCTAGTTCAAATCAAACATTTGTCGGGCTTAATATGGCCACTAAGAGGCCTTGCTTAAAAAAACTGAGTGTACCACCCTGCGTGGTCATTCACCCCGGCCATGGAACGGCTAGAGGAGGTGCATACTTGCTCATCAAGCTAACTCCCGACTCCTTCATTTCTAATCTACCATATTGATTCACCCCATCAGAGGTCTTATGAAAAATAAGCTGACCAAAAATGTTTGTGTTCAAATGTTCATAATTTTGAAATTGTATTATCCTGTTTTCTTGAAGTGTATTGAAAATTAATAGGGAAAAGTAGTTGTTTTCAGTTTTTTTATTTCCAGAAGGTGATAATTTTTTGCTGGAAAAACACATTCTTGCCCACATTTCACCATATGAAGAGAACACATTTTTTTCTCAAATTTTTCTCGAAAATAATTTCACAAAGTGACAAAAGTCTATTTCAATTGTTAATGATCTTTATGAGTAGGGAGGCCATTCAGCAGAAAACGAGTGTTTTTAAAAACAAAAACAATTTTGTGATGTGCTCAAGTGGCAATAGTCCATAAGTATGTGTAGCCAAATTTGAAAGTAAAAAAAATCTTAAGCACCCTTTCATATTGTATGAAATTGTGGCGAATTTTTTAAAAAATAATCTTCACAAAATGACGAAAATTTCCCCAAAAAAATTGACTGGCAACAAGTTGAACAGTGTTTTTTTGGGGTCAAATCTCACCAAATTTCGACTTGAAAATTATGATTTTGACCTAGACAAAGGATATTTCATGTGAAAAATGACCCAAATCCGCCAGATTTCAAAGAAAAAAGATTCCAGATTTTTAATGACAAGTTCCAGTACGTAGCCAAAAATATAGAAAGATTTTTTTTTTCTTTTACTTTCATATCTAGTATGTAGCCAAATCTGGCTAAATCATCTTATGGATGATGACCACTTCAGCTACATCACAAAATTGAAAAAAATCCCTGGCACCAACCCTGGAGAATTGGGAAAATAGAATTCAGAAAATAGAAAATGGGATTGATGAGATCAATCCTTTGGTGCATTTTTTTGGGGTGTAGGTACTATGTAGGTACTAGGTAGTAATATGTGCGTATTATTTTTGGTATTAAGTATTAAGGTTGTTGGAAAAAATACGTTACGTATTTCCGCGCGTACGCTTAGGCCTGGGCAGTCGGCAGCGGGGTTTTGACGCCGCAGCCAATGTGATGTCTCAACCGTGCGATGCCGACGAAACCGACGGTCCGGCGTTATCGTGCTCGCACTTCATCTGTTCTAAAAGGCGCCGAACGCAACTCTCGATCGATCGATCGATTTTGTCTCCTGTCGCTGCTCGCAGAACCCACTGGGGTTTGGTCCCTCGTGCTCTTGCGGAGGAGGAGCCTCGTTGAAGTGGCTTTCCGTTTCGACTCTTCTCCCAATTGCCGACTTCTTTTGCTTCTTGTTTCGCCGATTCTTTTACCCATTCTTTGAGCCTTCCTTTGCTTCTCGATATCTTCCCCTTTTTTTGGATCTCTTTCTACGGGGGTTTTGTTTTTGGGAGGCTGTGACTCCGACGCTCTTCATCTCTTTCTCGTTTTCGCACTCTTTTTGACTCGCACAGTGTCGTGCTTTCGCTCTCTTCTTCTGTTTGATTGATTGTTGAACGCCAAAAAGAGGAGACGTCTTTGAGGGATTCGTTCAAGGGTCTTCTCGGGAAGTTAGCTTGTCCCAATTCCTCACAACATACCCAGTTTTTTCCATTCTTTCTCCAAACATGAATCTTTCGTTGTAAGTCTTGTGATTCTGTTCTTCTTTCTTCTCTGGATCTGTTTCCGGAAATTTGCCGAAATGGCTACGCGTGTGGCGGTTTCGTGTTCTCGCCTCTGGGTGAACACGAAGCCTGTGCGCGACATTGGCGTGAAGCATTTCCTTGCTGTCGACAGCGAAACCAGATGGATCAAGCCTCCAAATGTAAAGGCTGGGCCGAGCTGTTCTTCTTGCTGTTTCCAGTCCTGGAAGGTAGGCTTCAAGCAAGCAGGACCATCTGCAGCTACTCTATCTGGTGCCGGGGTGGCTGGAGTAGCACTTGTTGTTCCCGGGCTTGTACATCTGAAGACGGTTCAAGACAGAAAATTCAGGGCTGCGCCATCATCAACATCCATTTGTTCTCGGCTTTTCCAACCACAACTCACCAGCAAGCTTTCCATCTCCTCATCTTCATACTCCAGCACTCGCATAACGAGCACGGCAGGAATTCCAAGCTCCGCTCTTATACAAGGCCTGGAAAGGCTGCCATGCTCTCAGTTTTTCCAATCTCCTTGGGTTAGCAGGAATAGGTCTTCGCACATATCCCTCAACAGCCAGGAACTGAAAACAGAAACCCTTGCTCTCAGCCTTGGAGAAGCTGAAGCTAGAACCAGTGAATCCACCATTATTAGCTTGCAAAACAAGGTCGATTTTACCACAACTGAAGAGGCCAAAGAGGTGGAGGGATCAAGCTGGCTCCCCAAATGGATGAATTTCACATCAGATGAAGGCAAGACTATGGTTGCAGATTTCACCATGTCAGTCCTCTTCAGGTGGTTTGTTGCTGAACCGCGATTCATCCCATCCTTATCCATGTATCCCACATTTGAAGTTGGAGACCGCATCATTGCCGAAAAGGTGAAGTTTGTCCCCTCTTCTTCTATGAAGGTGTTTTGTTGTTATTTAATTCTTATAACTGTTATGTTGCGCAATCTGTCTGTAGTTTGCATCGATTCTGACAGAGTGGAGGTTTTGATGAGCGGTTTTTGCCTAAGATGCTCACAAGGGAGTTGGAATCACATGACAGGTCTCTTATTTATTCAAGAAGCCTAATGTGAATGACATTGTTATTTTTAAGCCACCACAAATTCTGCTGGTAAGAAATCTAGACTAGTGCTTCTGTGTTCGCTGAAGTCTGTAACACTGGTAGGAGGATATTCATGATTGAGTTTTCCTCGTGATTCACTTGAGGGGCATCTTGTATCTGGGTGTAAGAACGAGATGTTGAACATGGATTACAACAAATAGTTATCTTTGAATTCTATAAGTGTGTTGCTTGTAATCTGATTTGGACTCTTTTGCATGACTGCTTTGCAGGATAAGGGTTATAGTGCCGGGGAGGTATTTATCAAGAGAGTTATTGCACAGGCAGGTGATCTTGTCCAGGTAAGGATTGCTCTGCAATACTTCTGTTTGCCTTGTGAAATGCATATTCATGATTCACCATGTCTGCAGTTCTGTTCAGTACTTTCAAATGGCACAGATTGTGAGTTGTCATGAGAATCTCTCTGGCAGTGAGGTGAGTGTGTGACTGGCATTACTGTCTTCTGAAGTTGGTGTTCCATTTGGTTTTGCAGGTTTTGAATGGTAAACTGGTTGTAAATGGACTTGTTAGAAGTGAGGACTTTATTGCAGAGCCAGTGGCCTACGACATGAAACCCTATGTATGAATCTCTACCCTCTGCCCATGCATACTGCTGCACATGGATAGACTAATTGCCTCATTTCTACTTGTGAATTTGTAACAGTCATAGAATGTTGGCAACATAGTGATTCAAGCTGGAGGATATCATACATGATTGTGATGCTCACATACTAGGGATGTTGTGTTCCCAGGGTTTTGTGGGGTTGAAGCTCAGTCATGGGAAATGGCCAATGTCTGATGTTTCTTGGAAGAAATATGTGCAAGAAATTTCTAGGGTAGCCATGTTGTGGGACTGGTAGTTATGCTGAAAGTTGTGTGTGTGGATGGATGTTGCAGAAAGTGCCCAAGGGGCATGTTTTTGTGATGGGGGACAATCGTAACAACAGCCTTGATTCTCATGTCTGGTAGGCAACATTCTGCAGCTTCTATCCATTTGTTTCTGTTCTTGAAGCATAGTGATTTTTGTTTTTAAGTAAGAACAGATTCTCACTCTTTTGAAGTGGGCACAGCTCAGAGGTAACACCTAGGCTCTGCATGTTCATTGTCTTCAGATTTGGACATTTGTTTTTCTTCAGGTTCATCTGACTGGGTTGTATCTGATCTCAGGGGGCCACTTCCTATAGAGAATATTGTTGGTAGGTCAGTGGTGCGGTATTGGCCACCTGCACGACTTGGGAGCACAGTATTTGATGCAGATCAACTTTTGAAAAATTCTCTCCCTCTATTGCATGCGAAGGAGACACCTGTTTCTTGAGACAAACAATTACAAGATGATTGCAAATTCAAGTGGTCTCAAAAGACCCAGTCAATTGGACTTTCGTCCTTGATTCACCACTTCCAATCACATCAGTGGAAGTGTGAAGTGAATCCCTGAAAAGTTCCACACCGAGAGTCTGGCAACAGCTCAAAAAGGGACTTCATAATAACCTCTGCTAAGATTTCTGATGCACTGCAGACAATTCAGCAGATACAGCCCTTGTCAGGAATGCTGACACAGCAACACAATGGGAGTTCTCATGACCGTCATCCACATTGTGCAAAAGGGTGTATGTGCTGTGTGATTGACATCAACTACTGATTTTTTGGAGATGTCGCGGAGAGATCAATCACCGATGGAAGTTGAATGGTGTAGCAAGGATGCAAAAAAATTGGGTTTTGTGTTTCATGTGTTTACTATCCAGAGAAGTCAAATGGGGAGATCAACAGGGTGTTTGTCAAGTGACATCTCACAAGTCACCCTTACTCATCCCAGCTGTGGAAAACATTGAAGTTGGGAATTGAAAGTGGCCAATTCATCTGAAGCACCTTGCAAGTGTGTTTGCATCCTGTTGCATGTGAACTAAATACAGGTGTGTTGGAGCCAAGAGGAAGATCTTTCTGATGTGCAACTATTCTGGACATGATTACTAAATAGAAGTATTGTGCTTTTTGTTACTTTGGTGTATATTTCTACTGGTACATTTGCATAAACCACTTCTTGCAGAATAAAGGGTGGTCATGTTCAACCTTCAGCTGAGATTGCTGCTCAGCAGCTACTCTGTACAATCTAATTTAATCAGTAGATAAACAAAGCATCCTTGCATTTTTAGTGTGCTAGTTTGGTGATGGTATGTATTGTGATAATAGCCACAAATTCACTGCTTGTGAAATAAAGCTTTGTACATGTAACTTACATACTACCTACACAATCCATCTGGATGTTAAGAAATTTAGCATGGGAGTTTGCTTCATGAGTTCATCTCAATCAAGCTTGTCTCTTGTCAAAGGCCTTTCCGTTTCCTCTGTGATTGGGTTGGGACAGTCTTTGGGTTTGGCATGCCTCTCATCTTTTGCCTTCTCTAGCTTCATAGGTCATACATGAAGCAGCCTGAAAGGTTTTTTGTGTATGTTGGGAGATTATTTGAAAATTATGTTTGATTCAACCACCTCTCTTGAGGATGGGGGTTGAAGGTATCTAGCTTTGGCTTTTAGTGCAACATTTCAATATCCTTTGTTGTTTTTGGTCCTGTAGGTTTTGGCCACTTGCTTGGGCAAAATCCTATTGCCTCCCCCCTCTCTATGTTTGTAGGTTCTGCAATCAATGGCAAATGATGTCCTTCCTTTCTTTTATGTTTTTTGCTTCTTAACACCATGCTCGAAGAGCAACCCCAAAAACAAGCAAATTCCCACAATCTTGCATCTCACGTTTGCACCAAAAAAAAGAGTCTTTATGTTTAGAGCCAAGGTGGATTATAGGCATTTGTGCAACCCAGTGTAACCAAAAAAGTGGGTGTGGAACTTAGTCTCTTTTACTACTCTGCTATCATCAGACACCCACTGATTGAAGACACACAACCTGCACACCTTCCAACTGCCTCTAGCACAACTGATTCTCACCAAAGGCACACATACAGCAGCTCATCAGTATCTCAACCACCTCCAAGTAACACACACTACTAACTGCACAGGCCATAACTGGGACAATAAGAGAAAGCATCAGCTCTCAGAATGCGTAGTGGAAATATATGGTTCTGAGTCTTAGCCCTTGCTCTCATTAATCATGAACACACGGAAGTATATACTGAGAAAAAACAGTTCCATGGCTGATCATTACTTAAAGAAAAAAAATACAATCACCTCTGATGTCTCCAGCAACAGAGCTTCAAAAACCTGACTTCAATAATTTCCAGCTTCTTCCTAACACTTGATGCACACTTTGCATACCCATCTGTAGTCGATGTTTGAGTGAATTTGTCAAATCAAGCTTTTGCTTGCAGCCAATGAAAGTGGAACTTTTATCTTTTTTAATCCCAATGTATCCATTCTCAAGTTCAACATAATACATGGAAAATGGTCCTGGGGAAGATGGATGATACCTTCCATGTTTGATATCAAGAGAAATACACATAGAAACTCTCTTTGAAAAGCTTACCTGTGGTTACATTAAGAAAGGTTCTACATGTTGCTAGCTGTTTAGCATCAACAACTAATGATGGCATCAGCCCAAACATGGAAACAATTGTACCCAACAATTGACAATATTGCCACATCCAAATGTTCATTACAAGAAAAATGGTCATAAGGACCTAACCATAGAGTTAGAATTGTAATTGTTTGTGATAAGCATACAAAACGAAGAGTATAGTCATTAATGATCAGTTTCTTATAACCATTTGTGAAAAACAATAGTCATCTAATCAAACTATATTGGATATTTTGTTCTTTGGGTAATTTATGAATAAATTCTGGGGGCAATGATTCATCAAAGTTGGTTTAGGTAGCCCAAGGGTGATGACTCAGTGGTATAGCCATATCTGGGACCTTGGAATTTCAAAAGAGGTTTCTGGGTTCAAACCCATTGTTCAGCAAAGGATTTCCCTTGCAACTCTTTGCCACTGAGCTTGACTTGGGGGTGCCAACAACTCGAGATCTATTATCGTGCTTTAAAAAATATAAATAAATAAAAGTCAGTTGCAGAACTTTAGGTTTCATAAGTTGTCATTTGGTCAAGAGTGATCCTTAGAATAGTTTAAAATTGGAATTTGTTTAGTCAATTCCAAAATGAAAAGAAGTGGAATCTATCTCTTTTCAACGTATTTTTTGTCAACACCTAGTCAAAAGAAAAATTTCAATATCTTATGTACATCATTCATCTTCAATTAAATTTGAATTCAATCATATTTGAATTAAATTTAAAATTTTGAATACAATTTAATTCAAGTTGCAGGCAATGTCATTCAATATTTTAATTTGAATGGAACCAAAATTTTCATAAAATCAATTCATTTTTTTCATTAGTTGATTGTCATTGTTAGTGCACACAAGGCTACAGAGCCCAATTAGTTTATCTTTAGTCATCACATGTACATAGGTCAATGTAATCATTTGCTACTTCAACAAGACTTAAATAGCCTTAAATTGGCAAAGACCACAGTTTTGCAGCCAATTATTTGAATTTTGTAGAAAATGAAGAACTGTGGTTATATATATATATATATATATATAACACTGGGTATTCACATTTTTTGATGACCATGGTTATCAATCAAAACTGGGTGATTTTTTTATTGTTTGAGAACTGCAGTCAGCTTTAAGAAACCAGCTGGGGTTTGGTGCAGTTTCTAATAACTGCCCAACACTGCTATATAGCTAAAATTAGGACATTTAACTACACAGAAGACTTTTTGTTTGAAATGTAAATAAGCAATATTGCATCCAAATAATTGAATGAAATCAATGTATAAATACATGTAGCTTTTCAAGTTGGAAAATTGGCCTCCCAACCCCAACGGATGAGCTAAAAGTCATGTATTATATTAGAAGGTCAAGTGCTGAAATTAGTAACATTTGCTCTTTATGGTGGGAAGAAAACCCATTCTCCAAAAGATTGTTTGTTTGCTGGGCCAAGGAGTAATTTAAAGCAATAGAAGATGAAGCCATTTCTGTTGTTACTTCATTGCCCCCAACAACTTTCACATTTGTCTTTAATGAATGTGTCATTTTGGTGCAAGTCTTCTAGACTATTGACAAAGCGCTTGTTCACAGAGCTTTTCGAACGATGTTGAAGTTTGAGTTTCCAAACGATATCACATTCACTTAAGTTTAGAACAAGATCAAAGGACTTAAAAGAAAAGACTCTGCAAAACACTGCTAGCATGGTAATAGAGCAATGGAGTAAAACCAAAACAAATTGTTGCATCTTCTTTGATTATGATCCAATGAAGTGTAGGTGTTTCCCTCAATGAAGCAATTGCTGAAAATGCTGAGGTAGCTGGGTATGAAATGCAAGTCCCAACCAAATGAATGTGTGGCAAAAGGATTTGAAATCTGTTTTATATTTTTTTGGAAATATTTTATCTATTGGAACCTTTGGGTATTGACTTTGGGATCTCTTCATAAACCTAGTTTGGTACTTGGATCAATGTCTACCTTCATACATGTATGGAACATGATGCTTTATACCAGCCTTACACTCAACAACTTCCAAAAACAAATTTCACCTAATCCATATATAACGGAATCATGAACAACACAACTAGAGTGAAACAATCATTAGCCCACCATAAAGGATGGATCAACGTCTTTCTTTTATGGAAAAATTCCATGATTTTTTTGCCTCTTCAAAGCCCTTTTGACCTCCCCACTTTAAATTACGGTTGAAAAAAATGCCATTTTTGCCAAAATCCTACATCAAGAGCTTATAAAAGTTGCCATTTTTATCAACAAATGGAGGTTGCTAATTGCATCTACACAAGAGGACCATTGGATGCTAGCATTTTAGCTTAAATGATTAGGTGTTGTATCAAATTTACCATTGTTCACCACCATTCGCACCCTCTTCAAGCTAAAACATCTATCCATTGCCACTAGCATCACCTTCAATAATGTGTTCCTTGCCACTCCCATTTGCCAAGGTTTCATTGTATGTAGCCATCAATTCTAAGTTTGAATGTTTGTGTGTGCATTGTGAGCTTTGAAGCAACAAGCTTCAAGCCTTCCAATTTCAAGCTTATAAAAGTACACATATTCATTGAATTGCAACTTCCAATTTGCACAATTCCATATCTTTGTGATTTTGTCTTTAAGAGCTTCAAATTATGAAGGTTGTGTGAGATTGGCCTTTGGTGTATGCAAGTTCACAATAAACATTGGACAATGATTGTGAATATTGGCAAGTTTATGTCCGCAATGGACAATGAATGTGGAAATTGAAAAGGAATCAAGCAAGTTGCACAAGTTGATGGGTTAATAACTTCATTGGTGTTAAGTTAAACACATGCATTTTCAAGTATATTTTTTTGAAACTTGTTTAAAACCTTGGCCCCACAAGTTACAACCTCTATATTTGTTCTTGCATGAATGCAATTGACATTGATTGATTTGTTAGAACCTTCTAGAATTGTGTTTTGTGGCATTTTGATTATGTTTTGTTATTGTTGAATCAAGTTTATGTTTGCATTTGAGTGAACAATAGGAGGTTTGCAACTTTGTTGTTCATTTTTGGAGGGAAATTATTGGAAGGGTAGGTTTTCAAAACTTCAAAAGTTGTGCCTTTCATTTTGTGTTGTCATGCCTCCATTGAAATTGCCACCAAATTTATAGTTTTGATATTTCTTTTCCAAAGGTCTTGTCAATGTATCTCAAACCTATAGTTGGATCCATCATTACAAGCATAGTCCCATGCACATCAATTTTTTCCCTTACATGTGGCATGAATAAAAATTAAACTACATCTTCCAAAATGTTTGGGCTACTAAATTGCATGGGGTTGAAGTAGTATTAAGGGCCAATGGGAATATGACAATGGTGTCTGGGCTATTGAATTGCTTGGGCTGATTTGTAGCAATGTAAAGAGTTGTAAGAAGCTCTTGGTAATTTTGAAAAGCCTCCAAAAGTGTGTTGGGTGTCACAAGGTCATTGTTGTTAGGTTGGGGTTAGTTATTGGGGAATATAACATGTTCTTTATGAACCAACATGTCAAAAATGAAAGGCAATTTATGCTTCAATGCATGGTAATCTTTTGTTCTTGACCAAGTTAAGTTCGGTTTGCATATTGAGCACAAATAGAAATTTGTGTAGTTTGAGACAATTTTCCGAATGTTAAAACATGGGTACCCAATTACAAACTATGAAAGCATGGACATGTTTGATTTTATCTAATTGCTTAATAACCTTCAACATTATTGGAATGGCACAAGTGCATGGGCCATGACTAAGTGCATGCACAAACTTGTGTTTGCCAAAACACATATTGCAAATAAAAATGCCAAGTTCGTTTCTATCAACATTGATGAGGTGACCAATATTGACTTCCAACCTTGGATGGATCATTCATGTTTATGTGGTTAAGGGTTGGAAGTTGTTACCTAATGGTAATCACCATCACATAATTATTTTCAATGAAAATTTATCAAAAATTAATTCTATAATGGAACTCCAATGAAAAAAATTTGTTAATGGGAAAATTATCTAGTCTAATCAGCCTAATGGGCATTTTAACCTATAAATTTCTTAGTTACTAGTGATAGGTATTCACTTATTGTCTACTATTTACTAAGGGATGAAGTTATTCAAATAGTTAATCCTTGAGAATAAATTGGTTGCCATGAATTTACCAATCAACAAGGGATTGGTGAAGGAATTTAAATAAAATGAAAAAATCTAAAAGGTGATTAATTCTTGAGGGATATGTGTGATGGAGGTGGAGTCAAAAATATCATTTTTTATGTATATGTTTGTGTATGTTTTGAAGATGTAGGAGGAGACCATGGGAATATGTTCTTGTATTTAGGTGTGAAAGATAATGAAGGTTTTTGTCTTATAAAATGGTTATATTCTACCTTCAATTTTTTTACTTTGTTTTTATTTTTGAGTGCAAATAATAGGATGTAAGTTTGTTTGATGTAAAAGACACTAGCTTTTTGTTTTTTTTGTTCATTTCTTTTGTTCATGACTAAATATCACTAAGGCAACAATAGTGGATAATAGCTACAACAAAAATAAGATGACACTAAAGATGGAAAAAAATGGCAACAACTACATGAATTTCATTAGTCTTTTGGACCAATTTAGTAAAAAGGTGCAAGGGCACGCTAAAAGGTAACTACCTTCTTACCTTCCTTAAATTCATCAAAAATTCCTATTTGGGTGTTTTTATTAATTATTTATTTGGAAGGTAGAAGGCTTGCCTTCCCCCTATCAACCCTTTAAAACTTTGGTTCTCATGTATTACTCTTTGTTTTATTTAGTAACCTTTTTTAACATGGATTTGGGATTATTAATTAAGTTTGTAGTAGCACATAACATATTATTGACATTGGAACGAATACTAAGTGGGGGTATTACAATTTTTTTGACAAGAATGATTATGGTAAGTGCACTACAAATTAGGGGGCAATCTAAATCTACTTTGTTTCAAAACTCATCAATTTTGGAGCAAATGGTTTTTGATTTTCTAAGGTGTTAAAACAAGGGTTACAACTCAAATTAGGGGAAAAAATGCCCCCTTCATGCTTGGGTGCATTATGTTGCCCATTGAATTGATTTTGTAATCCAAACTATTTCCAAGTTGCCACTTGTGTCCAAAATTGAAGCTTTGTTGCAATTTATGAAGACCTTTTATAGTACCTTCCTTGAACAATAATTAGACAAATGCAAATTTGATGAGTTTTTAAAGTGCAAAACATTGAAGATTCTTCACAATGTGAAAAAATGGTATATCTCCATGCTTTCTCTTGCCAAAAGAATTTTGATTGAGTATAAGTCTTTAGTGATACAAATGTTTAAAAAATGAGTTGTGCATGCTTTTACTAAGGCAAACTTGGAGTTGATGTGTGATATTGAGGTGTTCTTCGATTTAACCTACACTATTTTCATGCTTGATTGTGTTTAGGGTCTATCCAAGTTTACGCAAACCCATGAAACATTTATATATGATTTTGTTGCTATTATGAAAACCTATCAAGGGGAGTTGTATCACATTTATTGCAATGGACAAAAGAAGTATGGGTTTGAAGTATTTTTGTCACTTTTTAAACATTATGAATGTTGTAATGATGTTTTACATCATGGACATGTTAAGGTTTGTAGTTTAGGGTTACTAAACTCACATCTAGGATTGAATATGCTATTTTCTGTTATTTTGGCTACATTTATATGCAACACAAAAGATGCACATTGATTAGGGTTTTGAGCTAAGCTTCAAGGGTAATTTAATTCTTGGCTATGGAAGAATCAAGAAACAATGTAGCAATGTTGTTTATGGGCTAATTAAAGAACAAATTTACAAATTTCCTTCATAAAAAATCATGAATGCAACTAACATTGTGTAACCCCAATTTTGGTTGCAACTAGAAATTAAACATGTCTTCTTGGCTCAACTTAACATTTTGAAATCCCATTACGATCATGGGGAGGACAATAGGGTCAATTTTGTTTTTATTCCATGACCCCTTCTTGATGAAACTTTGTTGGATCAACAAACCCTTTTTTTAAAAATGACAATGATGTCAAATGTGGTTACAACGATGAAGCCACCCCTTGGTTCTAATTTGTATTCCTAAATGTGGGCATTGCTAGTTAGCAAGTAGATTATTTTTCACAAATTTTTAAGGTGGTTGAAGCTTATTGATTTATCTATGGCTATGGTATTGAGGAACGTTTAGGATGAAATGTATTTTTTTATGTTTTTTTCCATGAAGAATGAGTTGAAAAATAGGCACACAACACATGTCTAGATTTGGTTGTGCACATGTATGCACAATATTTTTATACATTGGAGAACTTTCCATTTGCTATTGCAATCAAAGCATGGACAACCAAGAAATTTCGAAAAGCAATAGAACAATATCAAAAAATTGAGAGGATGCCATTTGCTAGGCATAGAATAGTAAGACCTATCCACTTAGGCCACCTTAGCAATTCATTATTTAAAATCATTGGGATGGATAGTAAGTGGTCAAAAAATAGTTTTTTGTTGGTTTCCAATTCACTAGCTAACCATGGTGGTTAGTTTAGTTTAGTTTTTTTTTTTGCATACTTACTAATAATCAATGTTGCGAGGGTATTTGGTTTGTGGTGTTAAATCTAGGGGTTTAAAGTCTCTTAACGTTACATACATGTCCATGTAGTTTTTAATGCAATTATTACAAGAATATTGCCACAATTGTTTTTCTCCCCAATTTGATCTTTGCCACATTTGTTTTCACCTTTACATTTCTAGACATGTTTTGGGCATGTTATGGGTGCTAAGGGGTATGTATCATGCTACAAGACCCTTGGCACATGCAACCTAGCGTGTTATGTGCCCTTTAATGGTCATAACATGGGAGGTTATGGGTGGGGAGTTTAAAATTGGATGTACATAAACTATTAAAAGTATTGCAACTTAAAATTCATTTAATTTATTTTTCAAAAATTACATTTAGTTGAATTGGGCTTTAAAAATAAAATAAGTTAAAACAATCATGAATATCAAATTGTTTCATATTTGTTTTCTTTGTGTAAATGTACACTAATCCATTATAAATATGTACTTTCAAACACTTTACTTCAATTTTGTGAATAAATAAAATTAACACCTTGTTAAGTTATAATTTGATTAGAAACATGACTCTCCACAATTTGTTTTGAAAAACAAGTTTTTATACCACTTAAATGCACTCCTAAAGGTTGAATGTGCCAATGTCACAATAAAAAAATGTGATAAATAATTTTGTGGATAAATAAAATTAACACCTTGTTAAGTTATAATTTGATTAGAAACATGATTTTCAACAAATTGTTCTTTTGAAAAACCAGTTTTTATATCACTTAAATGTCCTCTTAAATATTAAACATGCCAATGTCACAACATTAAAATACATGTAAGAAAATTATGTCAAAATGTTAAAAAGATGGTTTATTATGTTTCAATAGTTATACTTGCAAAATTTCATTGAAAATTTTCAATTAAAATTTTTATTTTTAAAATTCTATTTTTAAAATTTGTTGTTTTCCAAAAAAAACTTATTTTACCAAAAAATTCCAATTGGAGATCAAATATGATATTTTTGGAAAAAAATCATAGTAATTTTCAATAGACTAACATGTAAATCACAATTAATTATGCATTTTCACCATTTCTAATTATGTGATATATCACATCAATTTTTGAGTGCAATAAAAATCACATTATTGTAACAGGATTTTGTGTACACTGTAGTGTGGAACCACCCAATGCAAAACGTGACAAGGTGAAAAAAGATAAGGCAAAGGCTACATTGAAGAGAAAAGAATTCAACAATACTTTTGTACCAACATAAATTACCAAATATGAGCATTTGTAATGTTAGGGTTTAGGGTCAGGTTCTTGCAACTTGGACCCGAGTTGACACCCTTTTTTTTTGGGTCAAATCGACACATGAATTGACCCATGGATCTAGTTTTCCACTAAATCTAGAATCAAATTGGAAATGTGAGAAAACATGTTGAATATAAGGTTGGGTTTTTAAGGTAGTTTATTTTTTAATAAAGTTAATAAATAGGCTGGACTTTATAATTAAGAATCAATTTCAGTTGGTGTTGAACTTCTTACCCATATAGACCTTTTAATTTATTATAAAACTTTATACTCATACAATCTCTAGCACCTCTGAATGTGTACACTCTACATGGAATTGAACCCAATTTTTTGAGTCAGGCTTGAATGTTCTTGAGTTTGAAAAAATGTGCTAGAATTGAAACTAGAGAATTTAAAAATTGAAAGACACATGCTCAATGCCCCACCCAAAGAACCAGTGAATAAATTGAAAATATCAAAATCAGGACCAGAAGTTCTCTTCATAAGGAAGAACCACACACAATGATGCTAACAAACCACAAGCAGGTTGTTACTAGATCCATAGTAAAGAGTAAAGACAGCCCTTATCTAGGCATAAACTATAAACTAGAAGCCATCTACTTGACTGGGTAGTCACCCATTTTCCTACCTAGTACTCACAAGTGGGCGGACAAGATTACTTCAGGTCTTTTGGGTTTTGGGTGCGTGGGCTCATGGGAGTTTTGTTGTTCTCAAACATCGGAACAAAGCCTTTTCTTGTTCCCATGACACCAAACAACAACACCCCCTCAGGATGGCACCTATCCATCCCTTAGACAAGTTGGTATAGTGAACCCAATACAATAGCTTTTGGCTCCACGAAGCAAACATTCCCAACTACTATGAGAAGAAAAGCAGCTAATTGGGGGCATGGGGGGACGGGTACCATTGTACAGTAATGAGTTGCACAACAATATTCAGCATGTTTTGGTGAGCAATAAAAGCAGACATTAGCAAGCATTTGAAAAGGTTAAGATGAAAACTGGGCTACCTGTTGGGTTGGCAAACTTAGCATCATACGGCTTTTATCTTCAAAAAATCCAGATCCAATAGAAAAGAAACCCATTGCACAACCCCCCAGATTCCAATCAATCAATCCACCCTTTGAACCTCGATTTTTACATGTAGATACAAGGTCATCAGCTCGGTGTCGAAGAATGTCCATTAAACTATATGTAGCAAGCTGCAGAAAGCTGCTCACACAGTCACTCCCTCACTAATAAGTCCAAGTCAAAGGTGTGCATAGCTTGCCATATTGTACTCATGTCATGGTGGCATGTGATTGTCCTTTGCTTTCTTCCTCCACTCAATTGTACACGTTTGACTAACATCATACAGAAGCCCACAAAGTCTTCTGGATAAGCACATGCCTGACTTTGAGGCCCAGAGGGAATGAGCACCCACCAGCTCACCATGCAGGATGGATGATGCGTGGCCAGAGAACAAATTTTCATCATATTCCTGTCCCATAGCTAATCAGGGTGCTTAGTATCAACATATCAATCCACATGTAAGTTATCTCCTCTCTATGAGTGTTGGGGTCTGGTATATAGGCCTGCGCTCAGTATCAACAATGGTATCAGCACTGGTAGGAAGGAACCTATCAGGCTGTTGATATCTGAGGCAACATCAGCCTTGTACCAGTTTCAGCTTGGTAGGGATTTGAGGCAACCTTTTTCTAGAACATTGTCACACCATTTGCCCAGAGAGAGCTTGTTAAGGGCCTGGGTATTTTGCATCTTTCATATATGTCAACTGGGGTGAATCAGGAGGACTCACACTAGTACATTCACCATCTTGAGGGAGACCTCTTAAGAGCTATTTTGAACTCTTGAAATGTTAAATTTGGAGCTTGATTAAGTCTAAGGTGTTGGCCAGTTATTAAGAAAACATTCAATTATCAACCCAATTATTGATAACCTATGAGTCAATGATCGATTTTTTGATAATTGAGTTGATAGTCTACCAGACAGTGGTTGAATTTTTATAACCTCCACAGATGATTGGAATTTTATCCAAGTAGATTATCAATCTTAAAACCTGGTCACTTTGGGGTTTTTGCCATGCATCAGTGTAGGTGCACGGCAAAAACCCACTTAGTGCATAGATTCACCCAAGGCATATCTACCTACCTAGGGATCACCCAGTGCCTTGCCTACTTAATCCCCTGACTTGCATAGTTACTTAAAGGTAACTAACAGAGAAAAGTCCAACTTTCATCTGAAGACCAACAAAAGGTGGGCTTGAAGAGGCAACTTCATTGCTAGAAGGGACGATTGTCAACTTTTGTGGAACTGCAGAGTGTGCTTCTCTCTGTGACTTCATTGCAAACATTGACTTCCCACTTTCATGTTGCAAGAATGTCAGAGGGCTACTAATCTTAACTCTCTACTTCCAAAACCTGTTGTGCAAACTGGATTTTTACTGCTGAAGACAACAAGTTTTGGATTGAAAAGAGAAAACAGAAAGTAGCATACCGTCAATTTCTCAATCTCGAGAGAAAGAGGGTACGCATTAGATTCAGTGCAAAGACTATGCCATGTTTCCCTCATTGCTGGATAGACATTCTGACTCGTAAGTGTTTATGAAACAATCAGCTCTGTGGTTGTCAACCAATCAGTGCTGACCTATGATCAATAGTTTGATCACATCTGTTGTTGAGAACATTCTTATGAAAGTGAAACAACAATGCTTTTTCTTCTAAAGAGTCTGCAAGTTCCAGCAACTCTGGCCCAGTTGTCAGCAGAAGTTTTTGTCCCCCCTTCCAGCAATAGGAAAGACCTGATAGTCACATGAATCTAGTTGAGATCCATGTGCTTTACAAATTGACAACTAGTTCACCTTCACTCCTATGTGCAGCAAGGATGTTGAACATGGGTCCAAAGAGACATCTCAATGACATTCTTGCTGCAAATGACATGTACAGGCCTGTAAACAGAATAAAGAAGAAAAACTGGCTTTTGCCTGTCTGTAAATTTCTACACAATTGTGCTTTTGAACTCCAAATCCAGTGTACGCACATGCAAAACACCATTTTACATTTGCTCATCAGTATGAGCATTAAGTTATAATTTCTGAAAGCAGTTCAGAGAAAGTCTCAGGTCAATGAACATGACCTCAAAATTGTTGTTCAAATAATCCTGGTGTGAGAGGGGGCCCCATTACAGATTGAGAACATAAGAATCTTTACACACATCAAACCAGAAGCACAAAAGGCCTATTCACATCAAAGATCACTAAACTTGCAATTGCAACATGGATCAGCTTTCTCCCCAATGGGATGATCCCATATAAATCAGACTGATCTGACATCGAGCATCTTCATCCACTCATGGCCTTCACAGGTTCTGCTGAAGGCTTGTCTTGTGGCCTCAGATTGTTCCACAAGTATCGTCCACTTAGCATGTCCACCAAAAGCCAAAAGCCTGCCCTCAATGTTCTGGACACCTGAAAGAAAACCAGCCACACCCTGTTCCAGTTACTATTTCACAAGAAACTGTAAAACTCAAGCATCCAATGTCTGAAAGGTGTAAGTACAACTCTTTAAGACAAATTGTGAGGGCCTACACAGCCTGTTCTATTTAGGCCTGTTCCATTCCTCTACTGTAACTTAGAATTGTCTCCAAAAAGGTCAGTACTGTAGCAGTGAGGCAGCTGGATTACCTTTTCTGGCACAAGAGAACAGCCTTGAAACTAGAAGTATGTCAGTCAGACCACAACTTTGCAATCTGATTGCCTCAGGATTACTGAAGCATGCTTGGTGCAAGGGTTCAATTCTACTGGTAGAACTAGTCTAAGCTTTTCTGGCACAGGAGCTGAGAGTAAAGCTCTCAAACAATGTAACCCTAATCGCAGAGCTCCCTAGCATTTTGACCATCACACAACTGTTCGATTCATGATAGTTCTTTACTTTGCGTTTGTAAAAGATTTCACACAAACAGAAATCTTGTACAAACAGAGAAAATAGATGACAAAAGATAGACATAATCAGAAAATGAGAATAGGCTCAACTAATTTCACGAAAACCCTTCTCTGTCACAAATACGTTGTTTCACAAAAGCTAACCTATAGAAGTTCATCGCCACTGCGGCAGCAACAGAGCTTCCCAATGAAAAATCCCTCGAAGGTTACTATTACACAGACATAGCAAAAGGATCAAACTCTCACATTTTCGCCAAAGTTCAGGCGCGCCACATAAAAGAAAAACAACAACAGTTGTGAACACGCAAAAGACGAAGAAGACGAAGAAGAGTTCAAGTTCAAAAAGACGAAGAAGAAGAAGATACGAGAGAAAGCTATCTATGAACACACCTTAAGACCACTCAATCCTCCCTCCTTCACACGAGTCCCGTCAGCGGCAGCAGCAGCCACTTCCACCGCCTCGTCCGTCACATCAAAAACGCTAGTGCCGGCCTTGGCACTAGTCACAGACTGGAAAGCGAAGTAGCCAGCGAGAAGCGCAGACAGAAACAACAGAATCACACGCAAGGGACACATGGTAGTAAGCTTTTCGTCCTATGTCTTCCCTCTTTCCCTCCCCTACACTCCCAGCCTGCGTTCTTCGTCTGGTTGAAAATGCGATGCCGCGCTTCTCGCCCTCGCCTCTTCCTTGTCTCGCAGATCAGCTGCAACACGCTCCGCGCTGAAGGCACATACAAAAACGCCACACCTTGAAAGCTCGAAAAACAAAAAGCTTGAATTAAGTTGATGAGCTCAGATGGTAGTAATAAGTACACGTCTGCGAGCGCGTGCCTGTGTATTCGGCGGTTTTATTGTGACGCGGGTTTGAAGAAAGGAACGCGTGCGTTTGGTGAGACAGAGCCGGCGGCCGAAGTCGACCAATGGGACAAGCGCACGCCCTGAGCCCCGATTTTCCACGATTTGAAAATAGGTCAAAATGTTGCCATTACTCGCACTGAGTTTTTTTCCAACTAAGTAAAAAGATACAGCAGCTTTTTTTCCCCTATTTTGTGGCGATCATCCAGAAGAATATTTAGCCAAATTTGGCAACATTCAAAATGTGAAAGTAGAAAAATCTTAAGGAACCTTTTATGTTGTGGCGAATTTTTTTCTTTATTTTTTTCTTAGCGATTTTTTTTTCAGAAAAACAGGGAATTGGTGTTAGAATATTTTCTCAAAATATATATATTTCGCAAATTGGCGAATTTTCTCCACAAATAAAATTAATGCTAATTAGTAAGATCCAGTGCCACTGTGAACCAGCACCCACAATAATGGTACCTTCACCTTCTTGAGTTAGGCCTTTTAGTGGCCATATTCAACTCGGGAAATGTTAAATTTGGAGTCAGAGACCTTGATTTAGTCTTAGGAAGGGATATTTACCATGGTTAGCAGCAACCTTTAAAAAAATTGAAGATTTTTACCATGGTATCAGGGTGGGTGGTGGTACCAAGATTGGGTATTGCGCTTGGCTTGTGGGTAAGTTGCTCTTGGGGTTATAATGGTTTTGCTTCCATTTCGTCAAAATGAAAAATTATATATTTCTTAGAAAGGTTTTGCTAATTTTGACACTTCCAGTTCACCTTCTTTTGGTGTGTGGAGTTGGAAATGGTTGTTGGTAGTATTAGGTAAGGCAAGGGCATAGGGCCTTCATGAACTGAGGAGGACCCACACAGACAGGATGGTAGCCACAAAAATCTGGGCCCCTAGTCCTGGGATTGTTCAATGCTTGGCTGAGAGAGTTGGAAATGGTTTGTTGGTATACTAGGTAAGGCGAGAGCCTGGGGACCTTCCTTAACTGAGGAGGCCCCCCGCATTCAATGGTAGGAACAAAACATCGGGGCCCCTAATTTAGGCATCATTCCATGCTTGGGTCTTGCCTAGAATAAAGAATTGGATACAATTTCAAGAGGAGACACCATAAAACCCTAAAGAACTATGAGAAATTTCACAATTTCAAGAGGAAGCACCATAGTCACCTTAAAGCACTGAGATAAATTTTCCTAGAGTATTTGGAGGACACCTTTGTAACCACCTTTGTATTACTAGTGTTGTGAGGGTATCGAGTTTGAAGGGTAAAAACCGGTGGTTTAGGGTCAGGTTCTTGTAACCTGGACTCGAGTTGACGTCAACTTGTTGGAACTAACACAAGAAATGGACCATGAAAAAAATGTTTTGGTAGATTCAGAACCAAAACTGGGAACCATGAAAAAATATTTTTAAAAACAAGGTAAGGATATATATATGTAAAAAAGTTGAGTTTTTCAAAAATTAATAAGTAGACTGAACTTTATAATTATTATTTTTTTTAATTAGTTGTTCAACTCTATATTTACATAAATTCCTATTTTAATTTTGTAAAATTTTGTACTAACATAATCTTTAGCATTGGGGAATGTGTAGAGTATACATGGAACTGAACCTGGTTCAAAAATCAGGTCTGAAGGTTCTTGAATTTGAGAAAATGTGATAACCTAGAATCAGAACCAAAGGGTTCAAATTTTAGAAGAACCTCGCTCAAACCCATTCCTAGAGAACCATCACATAAATTTTAAATGTCAGAACTGAATCAGAGGTTCTCTCAAAAAGGAAGAACTGAACAACACTGGATATTATGTCTACTCATTAAGAGTGGGAGGGATCTTACACCTACCTTAAAAGAGGCAGTTGCAAGATCCCTCTCTTAAGATGGTTGTAAGATCCCTCACAGTCTTGAGAGTAGGTGTAAGAACCTTCCCCTTCTTGATCTTCATATGTTTTAGGTTCCTGATAACCTTCACTTTGTGCTTCACCAAAAGTAAAGCCATACGTGGGGACATTCCCAAAATTAGGCCTCTCAACTCATCTACAGCCCTTGCTGTGGGCTCCATATTTTAAGTATGCCCCCACCCTAGGGCTTTACCTTACACTTAAAACCTGTATCAAAATTACCATTATGTATATTGGAACAATTTCATCTTCTTGCATCACGTTTCAAAGAAAATCCCTTGTATTGGAACAATTTCATCTTCTTGCATCACTTTTCAAAGAAATTTCCGTGTATTGGAACAATTTCATCTTCCTGCATCACTTTTCAAAGAAATTCCTGTTGATATATGAATGTGGAATGTGTGGAATAGATTACCGACCCCTGTTGCACAATTCTTGCCTTCACAGAAAACCTCTACTTCAGTTTTGTGTAGATCATGGTATCTTTGTGAGTCTTCACTACTAAGTTTTTTTTCCCTTTTGATATATGAATGTGGAATGTGAAGTACAACTGTTGCACAATTCTTCCCTTTGCAGCGAACCTCTCCTTCCATTTTTATGTAGATCATGGCACGTTTCAGTCCAGTTCTTCTCAAATTGTGTCAAGAAAACTTGCTAGTTGATTGGTTTTACAGTTATGAACAATTACAAATGATAATAGATAATTGCACACACATTAAAATTGGGAGCTTTGCTATGAATAAATTGGTTCTGATTTTTCACATTATAAATTGTGTATTGTCACATGTCCTAATCATCTGTGGGTTTTCTTGCTAAAGAAACTCATTATTATTGTGTGCATTTCACTATTTAGAAGCTGAACACAATGAGACATTTAAAAAAATCAGTTAGAAATGAAAGTTTATATAGTAAATATTATATGTATAAAGATTATTCACTTTCCACAAACAATTGCATTTTGTAGAAATTGTTTACCATTCAACTAACCCATGTAAGTGTTATATTTCATGATGTGAAAAAAAAGAAGGTCAACATGGAACTTTGTTTAGATAAGTCTGATTTGAGTTCATTGTTTAAGAATTTGACAGGATGGATTGATGACCACTTTGCAAGTCATTGTGGGTCCAATTCATCATTGGTCTTGCTAGCCTAGACATTTATCCATATTGCCAACTGGACTACAAAAATCGTTGGGGGACTCTTCAGTAATTGGGTAGGGGGTTGTGGTCAACAATGTTGTCTCTAGTGCAAGAGTAAGAAAGAAGAAAGTGACCAATTCCAAATAGAATTTGGCATATCATGAAGAGTGGGAAAAAAAAGGTCATGCTTGGTTGGCAAACTTCATGGCATCTTTTTTGGAACATGTAAACAAATATGTAGCACTCCAATATTAAAAGACATTTGACTTTGGAAGTAGATTATCTTTTCTATAGAAATACTATCTTCTCAAGACCCACATCTAGTTTGATAATAGAATCTATCATATGTAACATACATTATATGCAAACATAAAATATATCATAAATAACATGCATTGGCAAGATGCTAAATGCGCCCTATCCCGTGCATTTAGTGGGCAATAGTGCAACACCAACATAGTTGTTTTGCATGGTTTATTGCTGTTTTGCCAACAAAAAAAAACAGACTCAAAAAAGAAGTATGTTATGCTAAAAGTTAGGAAGTAGGCTAGTAGTGAGTATTTGAAATAGTCTCCTTGGAGTTCTTGGTTCAGATCTTGGCAGGTGTGGTAGTAGAACATTTAAAATGTTTTAAAGTTTTATCATACATGTTTTGAGAGGGGGGAGGAAATTGTGTAACGTAATGAACCACATTGCTCCAAACATAGCCCCAACTCTAAGCACCAGACAGAGCTTGATGGGTGCATCATTTAGTGTCTCCCCATTGTGCAAGCTTGGCACAACACAACAAAAACTACTAAACCACCTACCTACATAAGAGAGGAGCTTTGTGCATTGTAAATGCATGTGGAAGTTGTGCAACTTCCGTCTCTCTCTCTCTCTTGAACCCCTTGTAACACAACTTTTTCTTTCTTTCTTTTGACAAAGGAAAAAGAGAATGAAACATTTTGCTGCTTGGTTTCAGTCCTGGTCCTGAAAGATTTTTTTGTACTTAAAGAAATGTGTTAAAAATACTGAGGAGAATAAAATACCAATTAGATACATGTCCTTAAAGTGATGTACAAAAAAGGAGGAAGAAAATAGTGGCAACATGTGCTTCCATGGATAAATAGAGACTCATGGAGTCATGACAACCACAACAATTGTACCTTTGTCAAGCCTTCCAGTACAAGGAATCTAAAGAATGCCAAACGAATGCTATTATGTACACCATTGCCCCATATGTCAATCACCCTGGCCAGCAATTCCAACATGAGTTGCTGATCTTGAGCTAGCCCTTTGTCAAGTAGTTGGTTAGGACTAGTGTTAGGCGGTTCTCACCTTTTTGTGAGAACCGGCATTTCTGGTTCTTGGGGGCAGGTTCAGAGAACTGTCCCCATTTTCTAAGTTTTTTTTTCCATTTTAAGAACTGCCCTGGTTTTCAGATTTTTGAAAAAAAACTCGATTCGACAGTTTTCAGCATTTGCAGTTGTCACAAAATTTTATACCGTCAGTTTTTAGAGGCGGTTCTCACAAGCTGGTTATCAGAAATGTTGATTTTTTCGATTTAAATTGTTTTAAAGAAATAATATATAAATCAGAAAAAATTTGAAAAATGCAATATATATATATATATATATATATATATATATATATATAAAGAGTTCATATCTACAATCTCTTCCCTTTCGAATCCCCCTTCAAATTCCTCCAACTCCTCCTCAATGATTTTATCTTTTTCTATAAACTCCACAAAATTAAATGGTGTCTTACATCCTAGCCTAGGATCATTAGGCCAGTTTTGGCTCACAAAAATTAACTTCTCTAGATTTTTAGATTGTAGATGACATCTCCTAAGATTAGTTAAAATTCCGGCAAGAGAGAAAATGCATTCAGTCTCAATTTGTGCTTACAATTCCTAGGATTTGCCTTGCAAGAAAAGCCACTATGGGGAATCTTGACTCATGTTTTTGCCACCATTGGAGAGGATTTTTTATTTCCTTCAAGTTCACATGAAACCTTCTAAAATCCAATAGTTCCCTAGTTACAATTTCCTTTGTTGTTTTCATGTTGCTGCTGGTCATTTGGAAAATATCCAATCCATGGTCCTTATCATCATCTTGATTTGCAAAACCAAAACCACCATGTACAATTGGATGTAAGTGGTTATACAATTTGATCAACATGGGATACAAGGCTCTCCTATCATACTCCTCTACAATAGACACCCCTTATTCCTTACCAACATATGAAAAAACAAAATGAAAGCTCTTGAACCTTGGATCAAAGCCAACATGTTATGTGTTTTCTTTTCATCATATGTTTTCATGGATGAAAGGAAGGAATCCAAAACCCCAAACACCTTTGATCTAATGATGAAGGCAAACTTGCTAACTTGAAAGAGATTCTCGAATCATCATCCATAAGGGATTCAAAATAAGGTTTCGCATTAACTTCCTCCTTGGCTTTAAAACTTGTAATGATTAAAAAATTCAAAGCATTAAACAATAGCCCAGCAAATTGGTTCAATACACACACATTAACAATAAGGCTCAAATAATCCAATATTGTTTGACAAATGAACCAAGTATTAAGAGAAGGAACTCGACTAGAAACTCAAATTGCAATTTGTTTGCTATAACACATGACAATAGCCCTAGGAAATAGAAGAGCTTCCTAGAATAGTATCACCATGTTGGCAAATTTGCCCCCAAAAAAAAAATGATTACTTAATTTGAATTTGGCAAAATGTTTCAACAAAAAAAATAAAATTGAAGAGTGATACAAAAAGTAATTACTTGGTTTTTATAGGAGTATTCAACTTTCTTGGTCAAATTCTTGCATTAATACAAGCCTTGGACCATTATTATCTCCCTTTTCTAGATTTTTTAAGCCATGTTATACATTTTTAAATATCAGACTCCATTGATTTAATAAAACAAATTTCAGATTCTTGCATATTTTCTTTTCAATTGTAGCATGTTGACAAGTTTTCGAGAAAGCACACCCAAAACATGTTCCATTGAAACTTTCTTCCAATTCTAAGACATCATAATTGATGACTATTTTAAGAGCCATGGTCATGGCATTCAAGTTTGCACCCTCATCTTTCACATAAATAATGATTTTTTTCCTTAGGTTATAAGAATCCAAAAGTTCGTTCAAGTTCCTAGCCAAAGTTTGACCTATTGTTTTTGTTGTTTCAAACAAACCAATTGTTACCTTGTTGGGTTTCCAATTTCCATCTAAGAAATTAATGACCAAGGCAAAAATGTAATAAGCTCCCTTTGACATCCATAAATCAAAGCTAGCAGTTGTAGAAACGCATTGAGAAAGCTTGGGTAAGACATAGTCTTTTTTAGTTTTTTGGACCAATGTAGGAAGAATATCTTATGAAAAAATCTTTCTTGATGGAAAGACAATCTGAAGATTTAACTATAATGCAAATCTCTTTAGCCAAGGACTTTCCCCAAAATGCACAAGCAGGACTTTAAGAATCAACAAAGCTAGATTTTCCAAAAATTGTTTTTGTTACGCATCTTCCTTCTTATAAAGTACTTTGGTAGTAAAAAATTCAAATATTTCATGTGAAGATACATTTTGCCTCTTTTTAGCAAGTTGCTTTTCAAGTTCATTTATCACTAGATTATTCATTTCCTCATCAAATTTTTTTGCAAGCAAAGAATGTTCTGCAATATCTAGATTTTTTTCAATGTTATTATTCCATTAATCTTATGGTATGAAATCAATCATTTTCGCAATTTTATCATAAGATTAGAGGGTACATGAGTTTTGTAGCACAAAAGACATCGCATGATTTGAAAAACTTTCCCATCTACATGTTTGTTATCATTTACCTTGTAAAAGGCCCAACAAATTGTATTTCTCCCATGAGGTTTCCATAATAATCTTTACACATGCAATTGCGGAAGGTTCTATTTCATTCGTTCATCATTGGTTTGATTGACACTTCTAACTTGAGTTTGCAAACTTAAATTTTCCATTGATGTTTCAATTACTAGTTCATCTTCCATTAACATTTCATTCTCAAATATCTCAATTCCAACATTCATTTTTAGATTTTTGTTCTCAATAAATTGTTCCATTATGAATAGAAAACCAACAAAACCAGCACAATGAAAGTAATAGGAAAGTGCTAGCAAAACTAACAAACTTAACATAATTGAATAGAAAATCAAAATTGGGCTGAAGAGAAAAAAAAGGTTAGATATTTCCAAATCATTCCAAAATTTCCAAAATTTTAGGTTATTTAATGAAAGGATGGGTAAAAGGTAAAAATGGGAAGGATTAAAGAAAATATAACCAAGGGAAAGGTGGAGAAAACATTTACAAACACAAAGATTGTTCATTTTTAGGCCTCATTACATGCAATAATTCAAAATTGAGTGCTTATAAACATTTTTTGTCCACCCATTAGCAACCAACCAGCTTTTTCCTACAAGAGGTTAATTTGCAACCAACCAAAAAGAAATTAAAGGATTAAAAAAAATAAAAATGAACAAACAACCAAGCAACCAAAAGCACACAAACTGAAAAAAAAAAACCAATAACAAAAAAATGAAAAACAAAGCTTGTGTTGAGAAAAAATTACAATGATAAAAAACTTTTTTTTTCTTTCTTGCAAAAGAAAGGGAAAAAAAGAAGATTAAAACTGAAAAATGTTCCAAATTTTCAAACCAATAACTCAAAAAACAAACACAAATTGAAAGAAGAGAAGAAATGATAGGAAAGAAAAAAAAATTACCTTAATTTGTTATTGTTTGTTTCTTCAAGTTCCAAAAATCAAAACTTGCAAGGGAAAAGGGAAGTGTGGAAATACCAATTGGGGAAACACGTACAATAAGCAAGCGATAGTAGCAAGACATATTAGCAATAAGGTAAGACAACAATGGGAGTTTCAAGTGAGGCCATTGGTACTTAAAGCAAGCAAAAAAACAACAAAGGTGGAGAAGCAGCAACGTTACAAGGTAGAAAGGCAAGTAGAACAACAACAAGGTGGAGCAAGAATAGCAAGGCATAATAGCAAGGTGGGGCAAGGAACAAGGTAGAGCGACAACACCAAGGTGAAACAGTAGCAAGGCATCACGATAAGGCAAAGCAACAAAATCAACAAAGTGATAGCAATTCGTAGCAATAAGACAAAGCCCTAAAAGGAAAAATATATGCACAAATAAATAAACAACCTAAGAATGAGAAAATTGTGAGAGAAGCAAGGTGAAAGAGAAAAAAAAGAAGGCCCAAGTTATTGCTTGGACACGTTTTATAGTTTAAGTTCAAAGTTCAACTTAACCTTAATGAAGGTGGTGGCCTTCTCATTAGGGTTAAGGTTAAGCCTTAACCTTAAACCTATTGTGGTGGCCACAATTTTGTATTCTTTCTTTTTTATTTTTACTTAATTTTTACCTCATTCTTTACTTTATTATTTTTAAAAATTTACATTTTCATTTTCTTATTATTATGATTATTATTAATTTTTACATTTAATTTTTTTTCTTAGTTTACTTATCTTCTTATTGGTTTAGTTTTTAATTTTTATTATTTATTAAATAGTTACTTGTTTTATTACTTACTATTTATTACCCTAAGAACCAAACCTTTCTCAAATGTGAAAATTAGTTCATTTCTTAGGTTTTACAATTAGTGAAAACTTTTGAAGTTTTCATTGGGTGGTTCTCACCCCCGATGAAAACCTTTGGTCAAGTTTTCATCAATAGTTTTCACGAATGGTTATCATTGAGAATCGAACTAAAAATCACCATTGATTTTCAACCCCTGAGTGAGAATTGCCGAACATAAGTTAAGACTAATGTTGTCCAATTGTCAATTTTTGGACCTATCCTATGAAAACCAATAAAGTATAATTTTTTCTTTTTAATAAAAAAGGATATGTATTTCAAAAAAAAAAATCAATTTACTACACAAGCTGGGTACACATTTATTTTCTAAAAAATTCTTTTGTCGGTTATGAATATGATGATTTTCAAATTTCAAAATAGTACGAATATGCACAAAGGTTATGTATATCAAATTTCAATTCTATTGCTTTAAAAAATAAATTATAAAAGTGTAACCTAGCCTCCCAAAGCAAAACCAACATGAATAGATCCAAAACAAAGTAACTTGTGCAAAAATTGAATCCCAATTTTATGAAAAACTCTTCCCAATTGTAGCACAAGTTCCTTGCCCAACCACAACTCACACAAACCCACCCCAACCTCACAACATTAATATCCATCAATTTACAATTCATTAAAAAAGTTATGTTCTTCAATTAAGTTATAGTTTCTTCCACCAACTTGACTATTTTTCTTTCAAGTATTCCTTGGAGTCTAAAGTTGGCTTACAATTGACACACAATCCATTAGGCCAATTTTACACCATACTAATAATTTGGTTCACATTCTCCATTTACAAATAACAACATCTTAGAGTTGTCAAAACCCCAACAAGTTTTTAAATCCATTCAATTTTTATTTGTGAACTGAAGATTCCAAAAATTTGTTTTACAAGGAAACTCACATTCAAAAACTAACCTTTATGCATGTGCTATTAAGCTATTGGATCTACATATGCAAATGACAAAATATAAAGCCTTTTAAACAAAGATAATTCTTTATTGACTAATGTTCAAAAACAATTCCTCAATTTAGGCCCCCACACCAAACATATTTTTTTCAAGTTTTAGTTTTGCAACATCAACTATTATTGTAATAAATGCAATGGCAATAGGGTTTAACCAATCAAATCACCATCAAAAGAAGAATGACAACCTTGATATCATATTTAGATGTCAACTAGTTTACATTCTCATGTCTCACTAAGTTTTACACAATGTGTAAAGTCTTAAAGCGTGGATCCAACATTATAGCCATCATGTTGTGAGCTTGCTATGCATCAAAAACCTTCAAAAAATCCAAAAAAGGTTTGATAGTTTTATCAACTCCAACCACATATTCCTTTGCAAAAGGATAATATAAACCTCAAAAGGGTCAAAGATTTCAAGCTTGTTAGACAATATAGTAGTGCAACTTCCATGTCCATAATAAGGGTAATAATTATTGTCAAGACATTTAACAACAATGAGTGGTCCTTAGATTCATTCATCACATAGGTTGATACAATAAGATTCAAAGTAAATGTGATTACCTTAGCAATAGCCCACATTTGGGCTTTAGGTATTCATTGTTGTAAAATGACATGTAATTATTACCTACCATAACAAAGAATTATAACATTTTTAGATTCAAGGGTTTCTTCAAACATAATGAATTTGTTGGTAAATTTGGACCTCATAAAAGTTCTTAATTTTTTATGTCACATCCTGCTTTCAAAACAAGCCCACTCACATTCTTACCTCCCTTTCCCAAACTTTTTGGTTTAGGTAATGGTTTTTTGTAAACTAATTTGAACTTCTTTCACATTCACATTTCTCAACCAAGTAAATACTTTGTCATCATTTGTAGCATACTAACAAGCCTCAGACATAACATGTTCAAGGTGTGTGCCCTCATAAACCTTGAGAATCTTTATGCATTCACAATCGATGATGGAATGCAAAGTTGTTGCCATATATATCAAATTAATCCCTTCATCTTTTACAAATGTAATTACCTAATGCAACAAACCCAATCTCTCTTTAACAAGGAATAGAGTTGTATAACTATGGACTATTTGGTTGTTTCATTCACTTTAAACAACCCCATAGTAATATGCATGGGCACCTAAGTGTCATTCAAAAACTTGATAACTAAAGAAAAAATATCCATAACATCATGAGACATCCATAGATCAAAACTAATAAAAATTATTACTATAGATGCAAGATTTGGCAAAACATGTTGGTCCATGGTCTTCTTAACCATGGCAAACAACATTTTCTCCACAAGAGAAAACCAACAAGGAAATTGGAACATAAGGGCATTGGTGTAAAACTAACCTCCAAAGTCAAACATTTTCACAATTGGACAAGGGCATGTAACCCTTACAAATATAAAACACCAAATCCTTTTAAAATTACTATTGTTGCTCATCATTTTTTTGTACGTTTTTATGGCACAAAAAAATTAATAATTGCACAACTAAATGGGCCTATCCTTTTCTTCCCCAATTAGGAAGCATGAACAACAAGGTCTATCACCTTTTCATTGAATTGTTGTTTCCTTTTATTAAATAACTTCAAATGTGCAATTTGTACATGAGTATTCATGGGAGACATAGCATTAACTTTTTTGTATTTAATTAACCTTTGAGGAGAGCAAATCTTTGCGTCAAAACATTGTTAGATGTTTGTTTAAAGCTACAAATTATGCACCACAACATTTGTGGTTTCACCAACTCCACATATAGTCCATCATTGATAACAAAAATCCTCAACATATAAACACATGACTTTAAGGTCTCCAAGTTGTAGTTTGTGCTTCTATAACCGTAAGTTGTGAAACATCAACATTTGACATATTGAGAGCTTATAGATGCACATTCTTAGTATGTAAGACCGATGAAAATTGCATCTAAATAAGGGAAAATGATGGAGCATTCATGAATTCCACCCACACTCTCAACAAAATAACATTCTTCCTTTTCAACCATAGAAACTTAAACATAAAAAACTAAAGACACACTAAAACACAACCCTAAACCCCAAAAAAAGACAAAAAGAAATTGGAGCTTATGAGCTTACTTTTGTTGTAGTGTTGCAAGTGATTCATTGAGTAATAAAACCTATTGATTCATTGAATGCCAAGAAACAAATGAAACTAAGAACTACAAGATTTGTTGAACAACAAACAAAACACGAAATTGAGAAGTACAAGTCGCAAACTATAGCCTTTGCCAATTTGTGGAGCAATAAACAAAACACGAAACCAAGAATTGCAAGCTACAAGTTGTCACTTTTGCTAATTTGCCAAACAACATGGAATGACACAAATTTGATGTTTGCAGAACTTTACCAATTCATGTTGCGATTTAGCAAACAACAACACAAATTCAATACCTCCCAATTCATCAAACAACAAACCAAGTTGACATGAAAAGAAAACTTAAAACCCCTCCTCCCAATTCATTGAATAAAAAAACCCCACAAAACAAAAAACCATGAAACAAGCAAAGTAAAACTGAAAAGAAAAAAAAGAAAAAAGCAAAGAAATCTAGAATGTAGTAGAAATAAAAACTTACCTAAAAGCACAAAGTGCATCATGTAGGGCCAAGGCTTCTAACATTGTGAAGGGCACCGAACGTGTTTAATCATTTGATCTTTATGAAACTCAGCACACAAGAAAAACAATTTGTAATTTGGTGTTATGAGATGCCCTAACTTACAACCCCAACTTGCAAGCTGGTATCAACTTGCAAAGAAGCTTGGCAAAAGCACAAAGTTGCAAAATGAAAATTGTTGAAAGAAAATTGCAATGGATTCTAGCTTATAGCCCTAAACCTTAAATTCATATTTGACATTTTCAAAACCTTAATGGGCCAGATAAAATTATGTGTCAAAGGTTATTGGACCAAATATGATTACGTATAGCTCGTACCAGGGTTGTGCATGTAAGTGTCAATAGTCGTATATATGACATGGAAATCCAGTGCAAGGGTAAATCATTTACACTACACTTACACGTCCAAATGCTTTACATTTACACTTGTCATGTTGCAGTGTATATATATTTTTTCACTTACACGAGGCCAGTGTAAACATTTGTCAAATACACTTACACAGGCCCATGTAAATGGTTTGGGGCATGTAAGTATAAATACTAAAATTATTTGTAAACTCAACCTGTCTTTGGGCCTCCTTTCATCCCAAACCCTTCTTTCAGGGGTATCCATAAAGTAAGAAATTTTATTAAATCTGGGAATGAAATGCTGAAAATCAGCATTTAATGCACAAGGTTCAAGACTAATTAAAGTAGCTTTACAAGTAGGAACAGTGAAAATATATGCAGGAACAGTGGAGGCGCTAAAGAAAAAGGAATGACAGGGTGAAACTCAGTTCACCACAAGAACTGAAGCCCCCCACCCTTGAATGCTAATGCTTTTTACTTTTTTGAATTGCATGATATTTATGGTCAAACTCAGGGTTCTAGTGTTGTTTTCCTTCCTTTGAAGATAATTTTATTATATATCTTTAATGATCAGACCTTCTTGCAAAGTCACATGAATTAGTTGTGGGTGTATAATTTGTTTTTTTAATGGGCCACTTAGCTAGCTTATCTTCAAAAAATTATAAAATCTCCACTCCTCAAATAAAAATCACATTTTTTACATTGTTATATATTTACATTCTTTAACATACCCATGTAAAATTATATAAATATAAATATATATTTTTATTTTTATTTTTTATTGGACCACGTAAAATTATATATATATATACGTACTTACATGGAGTATAAGTCCCAAACCATTTTACACACACAACACTGGATTTGTACATAACATACATCCGATAATTGTGTATAAAGTCAAATTTTGAGAACTTAAAAAAAATTCCAGATATGGATTCATCTGGATGCATAACCAGATTTTTATGTATAACTGGTCAATACTGGTTAGGACTTAATAAGTACCTCCAGTTTACAATGGGATCATTTGAAAGTGTTGTAATGGAAATATTCGGTTTATTCTATTGTCAACAAAGGCCAAGATTGTTTAGTCTCAATTTCTGGAAGCACACAATTCAGATAGATTATTCCAGGTCCAGAAGGCCAACTTGTTGAAGCACGCAATGCGAAAAGATTATCTGCAACATGTAATTAGCTCATCTGTAGACTACTAGAAGCACTTTTTGGACAACAATAATTATTCACTGGAGCTTTAGCATGTGAGGAAAACTGTACATATGCTTATCCAAGGTTGTGCATGTTATTAAAACCTATTACAAGTCCCTTTACATAGTGCACTGAAGGTACGAGGTAGTAAAACTTTGTGAGAATCCCACTTTGTTCTGGTGATCTCCATGGCCTCAGCATCTAAGTGTGACAACCTCAGACTGTGTTTCCTTAAAATTTTTGCAAATTTTACAAAAAATAAATATGTTACCAAACAAACTCATTGTACAATTCACACCTTTATTTTTGTGGTCACCGTGAGTGCAAAAAATTTCCCCCCAAAAAAAGCACCAGTAGGTAGATGATAACTTTGGGGAGTTGTGTATTCTGGTTAGAAGAAAGCAACATATTGGGAAAAGAATAGGTTTGTATTTACACGAATAATAAGTTGCATATTGTGAACAATGGTTCTCGAACTGTAACCTGAGGTAGAAGCACCCAATCACAAGATTTATAAGAATGTCCTGGTAGCTCCAAGAATGATTTGAGGGGCAAGAGTTGACATTACTGCTTTATTGTCAACCCTTATTTATTTATTTATTTATTTACATTATTATTATTATTATTTATTGGCAACCTCACACTTCTGATTCTCTATGGTGACAGTGGTTAAATGGTGAGAGTTCTACAGAAGGCCCACAGGCCCGCTTTACACTAGGAGTCAGGGCCAAAAAACTGGGGGACCAACTTTGACCATTTTCGGGTTGCAAATTGGCCTCCCAAATTTGATGGTAACCTTTTTTCAGTTTTGTGGCCAATACAGGGCCCTAATGTTCAGCATTTATTAGAAACTCGGGGCAGATTGAAAAGTTTTTCTTCTATGTGACGCCTTGACTCCTAGTGTAAAGCCCTTGGGGCTGATTTCAACTTTTGCACCAATAGGAATGCCGGATTTGGGTTGAACATCAGCCCTGACTCCTAGTGTAAAGAGGGCCTAAGTATTGTCAAAACTTGGTGGTTTTTTTGCAGTGTTCTGGGAGGCAGCTTTATGCTATATACCATGTAATCCAGCATCTGATAGCCAATGGGCTTCACGAAAAGCATAAAACCCACTAATGCAGGACCACAGGTAGGCATTGTGCTTTTCATAAAGCCCATAGGCTTTTTTTAAATAAATTATCACACGCATAGAATGGGTATCACAGGAAATGTTTTAAACAAAAGCAGCCAGGTTTTATGCCAGATAAAACCCCTGCCCCCTGGGCTTTACCTTACACAAAATTTACAAGTACTAAACCATTGTACCCTCCCACCACCTACTATTCACAATTCATGACAATCAAAGATCTTCCATTTGATTCAAATTGCAGAATTTTGGTGAAATCACATGATTCTGTCCCTCATTTTCTAATGAAATTTAAAGTGCTAGAAACTTAGCACATAGCACAGAAACTTATGCACATTCACACTTGATCACTGGCCTTGAATCAACTTTCTTCAGTACAATGTTGCAAATTGAATGTCTCCTTTCTTCCTAGGAAAAATTACTGTGTGTATGTTTTATGTAACATGCAAGATAACAGAGGTATATTTTGGTATGTTATGAAATAATAAATATTTAAAGCAATTCTGTCAAATTTGAGAATATTCTAAATATATTCTGATAACTTAAATTTTTAAGCACCCTATTTATATTTAGATCAATTACAACATTAACTTTTTTTCCCCTTATATTACACCTTATATTTTTTGCATGTCATTTGGAATTAACTTCCCCTGGGTGATGCACAAGTTGATCTAATGCATGATTTCAACAATGTTGTGCATCATCATTGAAAGGGGATGTCAAAATGCAAATTGTAAATATATTTTCTCACCCAATATTATGCTCACTCATTTATTAGATGTGCTTCCAACAGCATCCAATTGTGGACACAGATCTCCATTTGCAAATATTAAACACAAAAATAAAAATGACTCAGACATGGAGGTGTGGGAGAATTTGTGCTTCCAACAGATATTAACAATCTTTTGAATGAATGCTCTTGAGAACCTTGAGATATGAATTATAATGCAACATTTGTTCTCAATCGTTTTGTCAAGCAGATCCTTGCTTTCTCTTTCAAGAAGTTTCCTTCACATAAGAAATTTTGTTGTGATGCAGATATACTAAACAGCAGCACGCGGATACATTTTCCAATTGTCAACAACATGATTTATATGTCATTGCCCTGTTTCAAACTATTGCTCATTCATGCCATGTACCTTGTGTATGTGGCACAACTTACTCTATGGTACACTTTTGTTCTAGCAAATGCCATATAATTGACAAGCATGGCAAAAGAGTGTTTGCTGATGTTCAGAACATCAAGTTCATACTCCTGACAGCTGAGGACCCTTGAAAGAGATGATCACTCGAGACAGAAAAGTCCAGATAGGTACACCTTGACATTGACCACCATTATTGGCAGACATTACAATTCCCCTCAACAATAGCAGGATTTACTTCTGGACCTGCTTAGATGCAACAATAGAGACTGCAACCAGATGAAAGAAGCAATCAGAATGCTGGTAACTGATACATGTAACCCACACAACAAACATAAGTCCATACGCAATAATCAAATGGAAGAGAAACAATAATCAAAATCCAGAGTCTAGATACTGACCTTCTTACCATACTTTCCAAATCACAGATTTAGATATGATGACTCAGACACACTTTGCAAGGTGCTATATTAGTTTTGACCAAAAACACACATGTTTGTTGTATTTCTGTAGTAAGAGACAATCTTCCAAAAGCATAAATGGATAAAAGTTACCTTGTCCAAATATGCTGCAGAGATGGTTCTCTTCATTGCTCAAATGATGGCATTGAATCTGAACTTTTATCTATTCCTCGCTGTTGAACTTTTTCAGCTTCTGCCAACAAATCTTGTAGGACTGCTTTTACTTGATTGCCCATTATCCTTCCTACAATGCCAGCTGCAAAATTGTTGTTCCCACCTCAAACTTAGTATGTGATAAACTATTTTCACCCCGTGTTAAATACATGTGCTTCCTTGACACTGTCATGTTCAATATTAAAAACGTTCTTCCTGATATATAGCTTGACTGCAATACTTCCCTGATGCAAGAGCCGAAGGCAATCCTACACAGCTGCTATCTGAAGCACAAAGAGTGAGAGAGAGTTCTGAAGGACTTGCACTCAAATTTCCTTTATCTTCTACATCTCCGAACCGCATCATCACCCAATTTCAGAAAGAGTACCCCACTTACTTGAGATAAGATTGCAGATAAAAATGTTTTCACAAACGACATGAGAGTAAACTACCCATAGAAGAACTGAGGAAAGGTTACACTGTAAGGGGGAGGAATAACCTAGAGGCCCTGGTGGAAGAAGTGATGGGAGAACCTCCTGTATGACTACCACCCTTGACCCCATTGGTTTGCCTTCTACCACCCAGGGCTCAACACCCCAGTAACCATTGAACTTCGTCAAAAATCCAGGTTCGCTTCTGCCAATTTAGTGGAACACACAGACACGTGACTCAATATTCTGCATTTTTGGTCCTGCAAACAATAGGCGCAATTGCATTCCACTCCTTTTGTACTGATAAGACAACTACTGAGCTTGTCTGGAGCCAGCATTCATGGTTAGGGTTTTTGGTTCGAGTCTACATCCGTTACAGACAAAAGGTCTGAGGGAGAAGCTGAAAGCTAGGAACTTTCAGAATGCAATGAATTTCTTTCATGAATGGATAGAACGACGACAGATTCTCTGACAACGTTGTAGGAACAGAAGGCTTGTAAAACAAGATTTTCAAAAATACTCACAGTTTGTAGGAAATGGCACGTTTGCTGTGGTCTTCGAGGACTTTCATCTTCATGTCGAAACCGCCAGACCAAAACAAGAGATTCCAGTGTGCGTGCTGCGTCACCATTTTGCCGTCATCGCGATGTTCAACTTCAACCTTAGAAACCGTCTTGAAGATTTTTGGATTATTCTCGTAGTCCGTGAGAATACCGTATGTTACATCAGGCTCCACGGCCATGTTCATATTCCCTTTCACTTCAAAGTGCCCTTCCTGTTGATCAGAACACGCGCACACTTCGCAGGAATGAACAGAAGAGACAGACCAATGATCAAGACAGATTTCCTGCTGCTAATTTTGAACCTTGATTTGCACAAAATAGACGAAGGTTTCTTCTCTCCACACCACCACAGCGCAATCAACCAGACTTCAGATGTGTTTTGACAGGCAGAATTGAGGAAATCCATCAATGAAAAGGACAAAACAGAAGAGCTGACAAAACACCTTCTTCTCGACGGTGACTTCTGCAGGGCCAGAATCGTTCACGCCTTTCACAGCTTCCTCTCTTCCGGAACTGCATGGCATGAATTATGTCTTTTGTGTCAACAAGCAGCAAAGCGGTTTTCTTTTCAGAAACGCCAGATCAACGACCGGAAAGCTTCGAATTCTGCAGCTATCGGTCTGCCGTATGTTCTATCACCATGATATCTGCCGTGTGCAAGATAATTCTCTACGGCGTCTGTTCTAATTTCGCTACACAGCGCAGGGATATCCATATTGACTCCCACAGTATGAAGAAACGAAAACCGTGCTAATTTGAGCCTGTCATCGTGACAATTAGAGCAAAACGCTTGTGATTAAAGCAACGACGGACGCTGAACGTATCTATCGGTGCGATGACTGCCTACTTCTTAGTATCCTACCATGAGATTATACTTAACCTGAAAGAATCGGCACCCGCCGGCAGCTCTAGACTCTCCGGACCCTCCTCATAGCTCTCAGACTGTGCATTTCTCCGCATTGGCGCCGCCGTGGACGCTCCTCGACGGTTGCTCGTAAAAGGATCCACAGAAGGCCTGTTCCTCACCATGCTGTACTGGATCTTCTAGCTCGGTGTCTAGCAAACAAATGTTACCCCAGAAATTTCAGCTTCCCTAGACAGGTCTCTCTGAATTCTCAGGGAAATCAAGAACTTAACAAAATCGCAAAAACTTCAAAATTCGCCTCTCTCTCAAAGCAAAACAAGAGGCGCTATGTAATCAACACCTGTTACCACTCCTCTGCCTTCCGAGCTTGCCCTCCAAGCTTCTCTCTGCTATTGATGTGATTGGAAATTCCTGGAAGCTTGTCGGGAAGAATCCGAACTCGAGCTCCGCCAATTGCGAAGGATAATTTTTCGTGCTCAAGAAATCTCCCTCACTTATTAAAAATTTACAAAAAAAAGCAAAAGTGTGAGGAAATTTCGCAGCCGGAGCGACGATACATGTCTTCTTCCGCGCGCATTCCTCCTCCCACTGATACTCGCTCGGTAGACCCTATGCAGACTAGGCACCTATTCTAGCTTAATCGACGACGGTGATTCGCCGAAATAGTTGCGGGCTTTCCACGTGGTGGCTCCGTGGTCGCCACGACGATTGCATTACAGGTCGTTGCAAACGTATTGTGGCTCTGAAGCTGCCACGACGGCATCCAACGTTGTTATTATGCACGTATCGTGGCCCCGTGGCCGCCATGATGGCAGAACAGAAGTCGTAGGTAGTGAACGTTATACGTTTCTGTGGCTGCCACGATGGCAGAACCGAAGTCGTTGGTAGTGAACGTTATACGTTTCTGTGGCTGCCACGATGGCAGCACAGAAGTCGTCGGCAGACAGTGTGATCGGTAGTGAATGTCGAAAGGTGCTGTGGAAAAGAATAATTCCTTTGCATGTGTGAACGCGTCATCGTTGGAGCCTGTCCCTTGGGGCCTTTTAGGGGGTGGTTTTCATGAGGGTAAAATAAGAGACAAATAGGCATCTTTTTTTATTTGAAAAAAACGCCCCACCACAAAAATTGCATGTTGTCCCAAAGGTTTTTTTTTGGCCTTGCTTACCACGGCAAGGATATTGTGTTTAGATTCATTATAGAGTATAGTAGCTTTTACGGGATTTTGGCCCCTAGGTAATAATAGGTCTATTTTTATAGGAGGATTTTTGAGAGATGATATTTTGGCTTATGTTGAAACTTGAGATTAATAATTATAGAGTTATAATACCTTGACGGATTTTGGTTTCTTTTAGAGGACTTTTTGAAGACTATATTTTTGCATGGTGAAATATTTGAGTTTCCATAATTCTCCTTTTTTGCCTTAAGACACATTTTAATGTAAATGGCAAGGCCACAGTGTAATTGACACACCCCTTGTTTTCAATTTTGTCAGGTATGTGGACTGGTGACCATTTACAAGAGTAATGAGCAAAATTTGGCTAATAGGTCAGGCTGAAAAGTAGAACTTTTTGAGAATACAGCTTTGTTTTGGCGACCTCAACATCCAAATGTGGCGACTTTGACCGTATTTCCGTAAAAAATGGCGACTTTTGACCGTATTTCCTGAAAAATGGCAACTCTTGCAAACAAATTCCCCAAAAACACTTTTTTGTACAATTTCACACATGAATTCTTTTTCCGTCATCAAAGTGTGAAAATTTGCCCAAACAGAAAAACATTGTGTCAACTTTGTATGCTTTTGAGCACATTTATTATTATCACGAACTCATTGGTAACTATTAGTGTTTTCCTTTCAGGCTATTCTAATTTTTTATTTTTAAAAAAAATTAAACCTCGAGTCTGATCTTGAGATTAGTTCTTTGGATTTTTAAAACCTTTAGTTCTTGTCATTTTAAGAAAGAATTTAAAGCTGCTTCAATTTAATTCCATGTCCATTACGCACAACCTTTTTTTTGGGGGGTGGGGGGTAATATTAGTTTTCAAATTAATGCACATAATTCAAAATAGAGATTAAATAATATTAATAATATACAATCAAATGCAATAACTTGCATAAAATGTAAGGCCAAGCATTAATTTTTTAAAGTAAAATTCTACTTATCTACTTTAAGAACCTGAACCTGCCTAAAATAGGGTAGCACCCCTAGTTTAGGTTTGAATTCAATTTTGAAAAAAAGGATGATTCCTTGGTTAGGTTCTAATGGCAGTTTCAACAAAATGCATAATCATTGATATGGAAATTTTATAACCTAGAACCAAACCTACCTACCTAATTTCTAGAACATGCCAACACTAATAATACCTACCCATGAGGGCAGGTCCTTGATTTTTAAAATAAATGTGAGTCTTGGTCCTTGGACATTTGAAAAAATCCAAAGGCATTTGAAAAATTCAAAATCAAAGAACCATAGGTTCTAAATATTTGAAACAAATTAAATCAAAGAACCACCAGTTCCAGCCATTTCAAAAGCTCATAGAACCACTAGGTTTCATTGGAAAGAAAAACCCACAATTTTCTAGGCAATTATTTTTTCTAACTTTTTTTGGGGAAATCAGGGTATATGAGAACTGGGTATTTGTTTTTAATAACCACCATTATATCAGAACCAAGTATTTGAGTTGTGAAAACCATGGTTATCAATCCTAAGATTCACCCTCATACAGTAGATGGTGAGGGTTTGGTGCATTTTCTAATATTTCCCCACACTAGTAACTAACTACCAATGTTGGTTGGTTCTTATGTTTTAAAAGGAATCGTTCATTCCGATTCTATTTAATTTTTTCAAAAATCAAAACCCATTAGTTTCAAGCCTAGGTCAAAAAAAATTGACTATCAATCCTTGGATCTAAGGAGTTTTATATTGATTAGACTTGTCAGTTCCAAGTCTAGGCCTAGTTCTTGGGGAACACTATGGGAACTTGATCCAACTGGGGTTAATTTTGTTCATTGAGATCATGTGCACCAAACAACAAAAGAAATAGCATGGAGGGGAACATTTTGCAACTAACCTGGGGTACCAATAGTCTTTATCTGAAAAATTTCAAGCTATAACATGGGCACAAAATGTCTTTTAACCATTCCAAAATGTAGCTTTCGTGTAATAGTGGGTGTTTCTTTTGGTTACAAAACACCTACGATAATGTTGATCTTGTCCACATCAATATAGAACCCCTTTTTATGTAATAAAAGGTTTAGACGTTCAGACCTCTAAACTAAATATTGTTTCTATGTCACAATACATCCAAAAGGCATTTGTTTTATCTGTAAATATTGAAAGTGATGATACTCTGAAAGGTCTTATTGTGTTTGATAATCTAACCAACATTACATCCATTTAAAAATGTGAACAACAAGGCTTATGTACAACATCGTATTCAATAAATAGTAATAGCCATCAAACAATTCTACCCAAAACCTAAATTTTGTTGACCAAATATATTAATGCCATATGGTCTACATAAAAAACAAATTAGTCACCCAACAAATAATGTTTGATTTTATGTAGATCATAAACCATAGCAAAGGCTCCCCATTTAGTAGTGGTATAATTACAATTAACAAAATTCAATAATCTAGCTGCATAGACTATTGGCTAATCAAACAATCCTATGAGGTTCTATGCTCAAATAGCTCTTAGAACTGATTGGGATGCATTAATACGAAAATGAAACTCAAGCTTCTAGTTCAAATTTATTAATATTGGTGTTTTGCTTTTTTACAAGCTTTCTAATGGTAAGTTTTTGTCTGGACATAAGGTTTAAATTGTTTCATGAGTTTGCTTATTGGTTCCATAATAAAACAAAACTCTTGATAAAACATGAATAGGATTGTGCCATACCATTAAAACCTAAATTTGTTAACAATTATTCTATACAATTATACTAACTATGGGATGAATCTTCTTAGGGTCAAGAAATTTACTTTCCTTAAATATAATAAAACCTAGACACATTCCCAAAAGAACCATAAATGCACATTTATATGTATTGAAATTAATTCCATATACTTTGCAAGTTTGGAAACACTTGTGAAACTTCTCGAAATGACTTGATCAATCACTGAACATTGTGAAGTCATCTAGGAAGATCATCATGAAAATGTCAATGTTTCATGTCAATGTATTTTTCAAAAGTTTTGCTAATAGCTCGTTAGTATGTTGGTGGTCCATTCTTGACATCAAAGGTTATTAATAATTTCTTTGTTGCAACACTGAGCTTTGAGAAGCTAACACAAATTCAAAATTTGTCATCCTTTTTTAGAACTATTACAATTGAAGATAACTAAATAGCTTCTTCTATTAGTTGAATAAATTTGATAGGAAGTAATTTATCAATGTTTTGTTTGATAATTGCTACATAATTTGGGTTCATTTGGTACCTTGCCTAATGGTTAAAGGTATATGGACTCAATTTAGTGTTGAGATAACTTTGGTGTTATGCCTTCATATGCTTATAAATTCAAGCAAAAATATCTAAGAATTCATGCAACAACTTGACAAATTGACAAGAATGTCCTAATTCAAGCTTGGAATTGATCTTGACATAGTGATGCATTTCAAAAGTTCCAAGATTGACCTTCTATAATTGTTTTTCCTTTGTGACATCCCATCCTATAATCTATAGATCCTTAATCCAATCTTTAGCAAGTGTTTCATCAATAAAAATATCATCAAAATCTAGTTGGTGATATGTGGCAAAATGATATGCTATTTAAGTTTAATAAATAATTTTGCTCCCATGTCCATTATTTTGTCCAAAACTTGAAACGTGTGTATCAATACCCCCTTCCCTGCTTGAATACTAAAATATGGAAATTCAATAATATTGATTAAAAAAAATTAGATTTTGGTTTTAAACACAAAGTCCTTTTCTTCATCTATAATTCCATTTTGAAAATCATAACAAAGCAAAGTTTTTAGTCTTCCAATTGAATTATCCATAATAAAGGTAACTATTATAATATGTATAGTATCATTCCTTTGTCTAGTAATCATGTTAATACCTCGATCTTGTGTGACTTTTGCATCTTTGAGCCAAGGTTGATCTAACATATAAAATAGGTAGGATCAATAACACTATTGAACATGATTGTCAAACTAACATAAAATGGAATACCATATATCAATATTTTCAAGTGTTTAATCATATTAACAAGTTTAATGATGGTATGATCCACCATTATGAAGTTGTAAAGCATAGGTTTAAACTTAAGTAATCCTATCTTGGCTTGTAATTCTTTTGAAATAATATTCACTTAAGAGCCTCCATCTATTAATACATCTTCAATAGTATTATTTTACCAATTTGAATAAGTAGTATCACTATCATGTGATTGTCTATTTTTACAACTCCAATAACAAAAGGGATCATTATAATAGTAGTTATAAGCCCAAAATTTAAAAACCACTATAGGTTTGAAATCAACAAAAATTGAGGTTTTTAATTGAGTTTAGCTTTTAAGTGATGAATCTTCTAATATTAAAAATTATCTTCATCAACTGACCTAAATTTAAGGTATATTTGATGTTCAAAATCTGGTTACCAATATCATTCAAAATATCCTTTATAATTTGCATTAATTCTAAAACTTCAATTAATTGTTTCAATCAGTTTGTGAGTGAATCTACTAGTAAAATATTAGTATTAGAAAGACCAACCCAACTTGTATTAAGCGATTCAATTGTGGTTTGACCTAAATTCCCAACTTTAATGTTTATCTACATTTGTTGGATTATGTCCACATATTTCTCAATTGTTCTTCTTCTTTCTAGTTAGTAACACCTTTCATTTTTAGAGGTTCTTTGTCTTTAAATGCCTATTGTTTTGGTACCAATTTGCTACATGTTGTCACAACAACCATTAGGTTCACTATAACATTGTGTTAACATAGATTTGGAAGTAGCGTCCATCTTAGTTTTGCTTGCAATTATACCTTGAGCTTTTAGACCTATGAAGACAATCTATAGATCAATGATCCTAATTACACATGATACAGCAAAACTTGAATAATTGATAAGATATTTTATTTGGTGGTGGAATAACTACATTTGTGACAATTACAAATTTAGCAAAAGGCTCCTTCTTTGGTTCATTATAGTAATCTACTATATATCCTATTCAATTGTATCAAATACATTTTTTAAAAAATTTCAATACCACAAGTATTGCACATGTATTAATACCACTTTGAAATGTTCTTCATTTAGAAAAGGCATTGTAACTTTTAGGTTCACATTTTTCAAAAATCACAACAACCTCCTTTGTCTTCAATGAGTGTGTCCCTCTTCATCTTAATAGTAGTTAATGTATGAAAGAAAATAAACCAACTTGAAACATAGTAATAAGGTAAATGTCAACAACCTTGATTTGCAATTGGTTTGCCAAATGCGAAACTCTCTTGTAATATTCTTCTATTTATTAATCCATTATTTTGTTGCTTCAAGTTCCATAACTTCATGTAAATATGTTTGTCTATTTTCTCCTTTTGGTAATGTTTATAAAAAGCTTGTTGAATATTAACAAAAGTGTAATTAAAATGATCAAGTTCATAAATTTGTTCCCCATTTAGATATGGTGTTTTTGAATGTGCTTTGGACCAAATTGAAAATGTGGTAATCATTAGTTTCCTCATTAATAATAATGATGTAAGGTCTTGGCATACTAAGGTGTCCAATTTTTGGTGTCACAAGGGCAATTGGGGGGGGTTACCTTTAAGTTTGGTACAATATGTGTCAAAATATAATTAAAAATTATAGAAGGGATTCATTTAACGAATATATAACATTTTTAGAATCAAATTTGAAATTTTGAAAATAAAATGCCATCATTTCATTACAAAGTGGACTTTTATAGCGATGTAACATCTTCTATCACAATCCATAAAAAACATTTATAAACTTTTAATACATAATAAACATGTGTGAATCGTTAAATTTTTTTTCTAGTATGATTGTAAGGGTATTATAATGTTAAAATAAGGGCTTATAAGTAAGTTTAATATTTTAATTTATCAAGATTTTATAAGATTGCCAATATTTTATAAAGTCCATGATTTATTAAAATGGAAAAGTTGAGGATCATTGTTTTATAAAAAAGGACATTATTAGCCTAGATAACAGTGGCCAATTATAAAAATTGAAAAAACCCATGTTTTTGCTTCTAACTTTTCCCCTAACTAATCAAATTGAAACATGTGTCACAATTTTAAAACTTGTAAGTTTAAGTTTTAGGTATTGCACTTGCCTCCTATTTTCAAATGGACAATTTTACATAGCCAAAACACTAAACATTTGAATTCAATATTCAAAATTCAAAAAAAATAAAAATTGTGGATTCCATATGTGCCACTTTTGATACCACCTTAATGTGCCAAAACCTTGCATTGGAGAACTTCAATATGAACATTAGGATCTGTATTTTTTTACATACAATGAGTATAAGAATGTATTTTTTTTCCTTTCAACCTTCTCTATAATTGGTTTAGTTGATGGTATAGGATACCATGGTGGAAAATATGGACCCCATCTTGGATTTTATCATCCAAGTGCACCATTCATAGGGTTATTCAATTTAGATATTAATATTGATCCAACAATATTTCAATCTACAAAAGGAATATTGGTGGACCCCTTCTTGGGCTTCTTTCACCATCACCTCTTCCAAGTTTACATTAAAGCATAGTAACAACTAGTGGTTTGGAGCTTACAAATGCACAATTGGTTCCTTGAAGTATAGCTTTCATTTGTTCTAATATTGGCAACATTGGTAAAATCAATGTAATATTGGAACTTTGCATGAAAAATGGATATGATATTTGATACCACAATGGTTGAGTCAATATTGATGTAGATTTTGCTAAAATCATCTATGGTGTAGAGGTTTGCATCTAATAATGTGGTGGCGTAGATTTGGTAATATGTGTAACAGTTGGCATGGGTAGTTCATTTGTTTAATACACCAATGGTATTTTTCTATCCAATGGTGGTTATTGATTATTTATAACATTAGGAATTTGATTTATGGGCTACATAGATGAAATAACAAAGCATAATCCAATCCATTGGAATGGAAGTGGAATTTCATTCTATTTTCCTACAAAAAAAACTCAAACAACAATAGTTGATAATGTTCATCAATCCATGGGTAATATATGAACACATGCCTTGCTTGTTGACAATATCGATAGTTGTTCAAATTTGAATCAATGGTTGTTCAAACCAAGTTTGGTCATTGAACACCATTAAAAGTTGCACCTACTATATTCAATTCTTAAAAATAGTTAGTTGTGTTAAATTAACTACTAGTAGTTCTACATTTTGAATAAAACCATATGGTCTTACCCAATTCAATAAGTTTGAATAGTCCTTACAATTTGTCCATCAACAAAAAATTAATTAGTTTATGGCCAAATGGTGATGTTTCTTGGCACTCATATTGTGGCTACTAATGCATGAGTGTTGAAGATTACCAAGTTTGACAAATTGAAATCCCTTTTAGATTCACAACTCTTAAATTAATTTCAATTTGCACATTCTTTGATCTATAAAACACAACTTCTAAATAATTATATTTATATCTTTGTTTACACATATCAATCTCATCAAATTTGTAATTGCTCCCACACTAATGTTTATGTGAATAGAAAGTCCATTTCTAACATGATTCCCTCCATGGGGTTGTTGATGTGGCTTTGATGTATCTCTTCAACCCCTTAGGACTCTTGATTCAAGGATTGCCTTGGTTGGACACATTATGTATTGCTCAAAAATTCTTGTCCATAACTTCACTTATCACCAATGTCTTATTTCATCTTGTTCAATCTTTGAACAAGTGTCTCCACTAATGCATTCACACCTTCAAAATGACATCACAAAAAAACCTTGCAATTGTTCACTATGTATTCCTACATGTATTATATTACAACCTATTTCTAAATCTAGTATTCTTTGAGCACTTTTAATTATAACTTGTGACATTCTATATTAATCAACTCCTTTGGCACTTAAACATTTTTTCCTTTAAATTATACATCTTCATGCAATTACAAAGAAAAATATATTTTTTAACATTGATTAAACCCTATCCTACATATCCTATTATCAACCAAAAAATCATTGTATCAAGAACTTTTGGATTATGTGACCCATGTTCTCAACATGTTATGATTCATTTGTAGATGAACCACAACTAAGTTATTATGATTCCACCTTGGTACCATATCCTATACCCTCCTACTCCCCTTGACACTACCTAGGTAACTATCTATGTTAGTGAGTAAATGATATCTAAGCAAATATGTAAGATATCATGTCAATGGTCATTATGTAAATTTAGCTAACTAGGTACACCACTAACCATTTGCATGCATTTGGTTACTGAGTAATTAAATGCATGCAAATGATTGATACATATCACTAGAAAAAAATTGGCAAAATGTAATCATTCTATTTGTGATTACATGCAACTAAATGTTGTTGGTGATTGTTTTTGCAATTATCTATCAATTTTGACAAATTTTGGTGATTTTGTGACTATGCTATGATTGTTAGCTTGTTCATTTTTTTATGTGGATGATTTTTAAAATTATATTCATCCACCAATAAGCATGTATGTCTCATTAGTTGAATTAGTTTCAAAATTTAATTGCAATTAATTTGTGCCTTAACCCTTAGAAATACACTAGGGCATATGATGAATATAATAAAAGAATATTTTTAGAGGTGTACATTAAGGTTATACTACAATTATTGGAAATATATCATAGATATATTGTGAAATATATTTGGGTTTCACGTTACTTCCCACTACTAGTGATGATCAACTATTTTATTTTTCTCCCTATGTTCCCATATGGTTTTCAATAATTCATTATTATTTATGTCAATCACAAATTTAATTTAATTCAATTCAATTTAATTTGAATTAATATAAATATCATAGTCATGAAAATGTACATGTTAATTTGCCTTTTCATATCATGTTGGTGGGTAGAGGAAAGAGTCGAGACAGTTATTATGAAAGGAATGAACTAGTTAAGCTTGAATATGAGGGAGGTATGAATTATTTTTGAAATCTACAATGGATGACCATATAATAGATTCCAAAAAATTCACCCATATTTACCAATTCTTCATTCCTCTCATCATTGGAATTAAGGAATTTTTTAAAGTTTAATAGGTACATAGGTAAGTATGTAAGTAACGACATTAGGTGAGTAGATAGGTGGGTGGGTAGATAGATAGGTAGGAAGCTATGCTAATTAAATAGATAGATAGTGAATAAAGTCAGCCTAGGTTGGGTGGCTTGGAAGACATGTAAGCCTAAGATGGTGCACACTATTTATATGGCTTTCATGCACCTAGAAAATTTATCTCATGTTTCTATCTCATATATCTATGCATGAAACCCATATAAATCTCTATCTCATGTTTTTTTTTAATGTTTCTAATGCCCATATTTTCTAATGTCTTTCTTGTCTAGTTCCTTTGTAATATCATTTGGTATGAGTGGATCAAATAAGCTTGACCTTAAAGGTTGAACTCAAAATAAAATAAGATCCTAGTCCTAAAAACATTTAGGGTTTAGGGTAAACCCTAAACCCTAAACCTACCTAAGATGCACCACTTGTCATGATCCTAGACGAATGAATTGATTCAGATTATCTTTGGACTTCTAAAAAATCTGTTGTGGAACATAGTTTCAAGATTCCCAGAATTGTATTGCTTGTATCCTGAAGGTGACTATGGCATCTAGGACAATTTTTGCCACTGAGCTCAAAGGAGGAATTGAAAGAGAAGTTGTGAGTAGTGAAGTCTGAAATAGTCTTTAAAATACATGGAGGAGCACGGACCAAGATCAACATTTGCTTCCAAAACATGCATCTCCCATAGCTAGTCACCAACCCACACAATAGATCAATTCTGGTAGTTGTCAATCTACACTGAATGTGGAATTAGTAGCACCATAACCTAAAAAGTTGTTGTACAGAAGCTGGATCTCAAGCACCCACACCCTATTTGTACAGTGCAATACGCAATTGAGTTGCTGGGCACACATGTTCCTCCTCCTGTCCATCCCACCTCCAACATACATCATTCAACAGTTAGGAGATTAAAAAGAAGTTTTCCCTGAATGCAAATTTCGTGGCAACTCACAGGATCAAGTCAATGCCAATATGCCATATCCTTCCAAGGAAGAGGCAGATCTGGGTTAAGTAAACTTCCACAATTCAACTTCATCTGCTGTCAAATGTATTGCCAAATCTTGGACAGTTTTTGCAGGAGGGGTACACCTGCATAGATGCCACTTTCTGTGCTACTGTTCCAAATCTTACAGAATTGCGAAGTTTGGTGGTTCCAGGCACAAGGAATAACACAACAAGACATTAGTGACACAATGGTAAACTGACAAACCACCATGTCCATGCTGCTGATTAAACTCTGTCAATTGTATTGACATCTCCTTCACCTGTTAGCATGATACAAGCATACTAGCTAAGATGTTGACATTTAAACAATCTGCACCTTCTATGGGAATGCCATAAACCTCACAGCTCATGCACACCAGTCCTGTTGTCAAACATGGTTTTTCTTTGTTGCATCTCAAGCTGGATGTTGTGAGAACCACTGAATCTTGCAGAGCATTTACAATAAGCAAGAGCAGATAGTAAAGATAGCAATGGAGAAGATGATTTAAAAGTGGCAAACACACTGCCAGTTCCTAAGCGAAATACCATGCATGTTTTGTAGCAGGGACAATATTGAGCTTCATTGGAGCTGCTTACCACCATTCCACTCAAGACACATCCAGAGGAGCTCAATGGTGACAGGTGCAGTTGAGCTCATGCTGCTCTTCAAACTGCTCAACATGAGCATGCCAATGCACTCTGGCAGAACAACAGACTTCTATCTTCTAGGGAGCACAGTGGTGCAGTTTATAGCAATGTAGGTTTGCATATGTTGTGGTCACCAAGCTTCAGAGCTAGTGCAGGTTGTTCCAGAGAATGTGGAGGTTGGCTAAGAGATCACTTTATGTTGGGTTTATTGCAGCAGCAGGTACTGGTAACATGGATTCCTGGGAGTTGTGAACAATGGAAGCATTAAAATTCATCTCTTTCATCTCACCAAAGAGTCACATGTGGCTCACACACCTGAAGAGATTCACTCGTGAGTACAACCCCTAGAGCTTTCAAGAGTATGGTATGTCAGCCCACAGACTATGATCTGCTTCTCTCCTACCCTTTGCATCCCTCTGTTTATTGTTGGTGCCCCCACAAAGGAGCCTCCCAAGCTCTTATTGAAAGGGACTACAGTAGGAATCCCTCACCATGATTGCTCTCCCAACTATTTTTGAAATGAACTCTGTGGCAATCTTCACAAACCAGCAGATTTTTTCTTATTTTGAGAGGAAACTGTGTTCATGAGCCCCACTGCAATAACTTGTTTCTTGCTATAGTGACACACATGAAACACCTTTTTCTTCTTCTTCCACATCATGCAGAACCAATTTACTATAAGGCAGGTACCCAGCATCATGCATGATCCCTGACAATCTCTCCAGTTCTGCATGGATTTCAATCATCTGAGGGTGGTCTTGATCCTCTACTACAAACATATGCACCTCGTTATTTACTTCAATCCAGGTGTGACCCAGCTGTTCTTCACACCTTTTCTCCCTTCTCTACCATTCAACATTCTCATAGAGATGCCTATTTCCAGCACTAGAATAGATGTTTGTTAGCAGCACATAACCAGCAGAATTTTCAGGCTTCAACTCAAGATATTGTTTGCCAATGCGTTATGTCATCTCCACATTACCATGAATTCTGCAAGTGCTCAGCAAAGCCATCCATGCAGCCACATTTGGTTTCCAGGGCACTGCCATGACCATGTTCTCTGCCTCCTGTAGATGGCCAGCACAACAAAAAAGGTTGACCATGCAGGTGTCATGTTTATATTTTGCAGAAATCATATAGTCTGTGATCATTGAAGCATAACAACACATGCCTTCATCCACCAAACCTGCATGGCCACACACTGACAGAAGACAAACAAAAGTGATATCATCTGGCTCTACACCTTCTTCACACATTCATTCAAAATGTCTAAGAGCCTCCTTACCATGCCCATCCATGGCACATCCTCCAACTATGACATTCCAAGTGACCACATTTCAAGATGCCATCTTGTTGAACACTCCCCACACTTTGCATACATGTCAACCAAACCATTCCCCACAAAGACATCACATTCACAGCCACTCCGACTGATCTGCTCATGAACACTCCTGCCCTCTTCGAGGGCAAGTACATTGGCACAGGCATTCAGCACCCCCACAAAAAGTAACGGAGTTTGGTTGCACACCTCCTGTTGCATTTGTTGAAATAGTTCCAGTGCCTCCTGCCCTTGGCTGCATTTCACATGTCCCAATACCATGGCATTCCAAGTGACCATATCTCAAGATGGCATCTTGTTGAAGACTCTTCAAGCATCCTCAATGTCAACCAAGCTACTCCCCAGAAAGACATCAGACTCACAACCACTTTGAATGAGCTGTTCATGAACAAGCCTGCCTTCTTCAAGTGCTCCTAGAACAGCACATGCCTTAATCACCTGAACAGAAGTAAACTTGTTAGGGCTCATTCCTTCTTGTGGTATTTGTTGGAAAAGCTGCATTGCCTTCTCAGATTGCCCATTCTTCACATATTTTGTAAGCTTCTGATTCCATGCAAAAATATTCAACTGAACTGTGCCTGGTGCCATTGCAGCCATCTCTGCTTTCACCCATGGCAGGTCTTTGTGGGTCCTCAAGCCAGAGTGCTTCCCATGTCTTCTTATGTTTGAAATCCAGGTATCTTTCATTTGTGTACAACCGAAAATCCAGATCAAGCTGATCAGCCATGTATTCTCCACATCCCAGGCATACATTGTATCACAAGAAAAAAGAAAGCCACACTGACCTTCTCAGTCAGCATATTGCATTTACTTACCTTCTCCAGCCTAGTACTACTATCCCACCAGTGCAAAGGACCTGAAAAGAAATTTCTGCAAAAGTTAAGACCAGGGGAGGATAGCAACCAAGAGAGAGCAACAAGATTGACACCAACATGAGCTATGGCTCCAAATTGACATGGGAACTCTGACAGGATTTAGGTTCAGTTACCTTCTCTGATGTGTGATCACACCCTTGCAAAGGATCCAAAAAGAACTCCCGCCACAGTTTCTCTCACTGACCTGCAGGGACTGCACAAAAAACTTCCTTCAAGTCATATACTTTGATCACATAGAAGCCACAATGAGGTACTCCATCTTGCATAGATTGTGTCCAACCTTTTAATTTGCCTCGAAAGATATCAATATAATCAGGTCAAGATTTTTCAGCAAACAAAACACACCTACTGTGAGAAGAAAGGCAGTAGTCAGACAGAGAGGAACAACACAATAAATCTTTAAATTGCTGTGATCTCTGAGCGCTGCCTCTGTTTCTATTCGGTGCACTCTGGGGAAGAAGTACACCGCTGGGAAGAAGTGCATAGTAATGCAAATGTTGTTGATGGGTAAAGTGGAATTATGGGTGCACACAGACAAGTAGCAGTAAGCTCCTCCTGATTGACCTCCCGCTTCTCCCATGTGGTGGTGGAGCTGCTGCTACTTTTATGGTCTAGAAAAGATTTAGATCTTGCACATGCCAATTGCACTTGCTGCACTGATGATGATGATGACATTGCCCCTTCGCAAAAACCCTTGGCAATTGCTCTCTCTGGCTCCTCACAGTGCAAGAGCATCCCGAGTAGACCCAAATGCAACTGCCTCCAGATCGTCCGAAGTCGACCCAAATGCAATCACTCTCCCACCAACATCACCACCTGCGACAATTTGTTGCAGAGATTATTCCAGATTGAACACCGTCCTGAGGATTCATCCACTTGCAGTGGCCCTAAACCCTAAAAAGCTGTTGCACCCAATAAATCTCCCTAAATTTCACCAGTGAGATTGCACTTCAGGTTAGTTGTCTTCTCCGGTTTGAATTTTGTTGTACATATGAGGAGAGGTTATTGGGCAACTCAGGCTTATTTCTGAAGAGAAGGGCAAAGTTTGTCAATGATTTTTGTACACTTCAAAGCTAGCTGCAAGAGGAAGGCTGATTCATGCAGATGGGCAATATGCGGTCCATGGAGTTAGCCATGAACAACAGGTTGGTCAGTTCTTCTTTGATGCAGAACAGAAATAAACTGAAGCCCATTTGAATTATGCTTCAAGCTTTCTATACAGGTTTCCAAACACTTCTTCACCATCATCAACACCATGTCATAGTAATCGTACAATTAGCTTTTGTGCAAACCAAGAGTGTGACTGGAATCAGAAAGAGGAAAATTTCAGAGATGGATTTGACTGTGGGTGTAGAAGTGACCAATTCTGGGATTCACACAAAGTGGGTCTGATACAATGAAGGGGTTTACAGCTACCCACATCAAGAGCACAGTTGTCTAACTAGGAATTCAAAGGAATACACAACGATTCAGTAGGAGTTACACATATGTGGTACAGCTCAAACGCATTGACATGAACCTTTCCCACTCAGATCAGGGTCAGATGCATGTGAACATCTACTTCTTCCTCGTCCTTTTTTATACTTCTTCACAAGCTCTCCTGATGTTAGTGAGAGAAGGATTTGCCCAGGCTTGGAATCCTTTTGTGCATGTTTCTGATATCCTGATGCATTGTTAACACAACGCTCAATCAATCCTCAAACCCCTGAACTGTGAATTGCAGAATGTTGAGTTGAATACATATCTACACCTGTCTTATATACTCATTGAACAAACCCTGCAAGATTCATCACTGGAAATATACATGGCTTGTTGCCACTTCATCACTTGCATACCTTCAACTCTACCCCTGAGATTTGGTGTTGATATAATGATCATTCTTGAGTTGTGCTTAGGAAACTATAGTACCTTTCCAAGCTTCGAAGACTTGTCCTAGTCTCACCATCCTAAACCCTATCCTCAACCACTTTGAATCTTTCATAAAAGCTTTGAGTTGTCTTCCAGCAGTTGAAGTTATGTCAGCTTACTCGAAAGTAGACACACCAACACTTATATGTCCGCCAAGTTGGATTTGTAGTGTCCTGAAAATGGTGTGTCATGTGCACACAACAGCCTTGCAACTCGGATGGAAAAGAGTGTATCTGGATGCTCCAATGAAACTTCTTCAGAAAAGGTTCAACAAGCATTAATAGATGGATGTAGAGCTGTAGCATGTCAACACCATAATCATAGTCCTTTTGTGTGTGAGCCGTCAGCAAATCCCTACACTCGCCTTCAGCATTGGAGCCTCAAATCCTCTCTGGAAGTTCCCCTCCTTATTCTGCAGATTTGATTTGAGACAGGAGCAATGGTGAAGTCAAGGATGTAGAAATGGTTTCAACTCTGCTCAACAGTGAATCAGAGAGAGAGAAAAGATGGCAGCCTTTCTTACAAAATACGAATCCTTAGGATCTTCATCCTGTCCTCAGGTTCATAAGAGTGTTAGGAAATCCTAAAGATAAATGAAAAGTCATGTGCAGAGATCTCATTGCACAGAGGATGAAAGAGTTCAAACCAACTAGGCAGCAGTAAATAGGCAGTCATTCGGGTCATCTTTGGACTTCTCAGAATCTGCTGCTAGAAAAAGCTTTCACGATTCCCAAACGCCTATCGTTTGTCTGAGAGTCTTGTAAGCATTTTCTAGCAACAGATTCTCTCAAGCAGAGTACTGGCTCTAGGACATGTTTAAGAAGGAGAAGGTAGCAGAAAGACGCAGAAGCAATTGTGAGTATTGAAGCCTCAAGGGCAAGAGCTGCTCAAACCGTAATCAGACATCCTCGACGCCTCCTTCAGGTCTCAGCGCAAAACAAGCATCAGCCGCAAGCCCTAGTATCATAAAACAACAAGGAGCACCTAACCCTAACCCTAATCCTTTTTTTGAGCCCAGTCGTCGATTTCCGCTCTCTGCGTCATGTTCCTGCGGAGCTTTGTGGACGAGATTTCGGAGAGCTACGCGTTGAGAGCTTGGGTGTGAGTCTCTGAATGAAGGTAGCGGAGTTCTTCTGCCATCATATTCCCCTGCGAGGGCGAGCTCTCCGTGAATTGCAAGTTCTCTACTCATTGCTGTTGTCGTCTCGGTGTTGCAATCCTGCACAATTCTCGTCTCTGGCGCTCGCGGGAGCGTCAACTACTACGCCGGCCGTGGTGGAGGGTCCCGAGCTGGTAAATGGTTCTGTGACTGCGGGAAGTGCGATGGCGGCCTCGGAACAAGAAGAAGGAGGGAGCCTACTGATGTCCCCGGTTGCTGCTTTGGAGAGAGTTGTTGAAGTTTCAGTGAATGGAAACTCTGCTGCACACACTGGGTCTGTCGACACTTCTCAAGAAGAAAAAAGCAGCGTTGTTGGTATCAGAGTCTGTGATGAGAGGTCTAATGGGGATGCTACTTGTTCCAAGAGGTTGAAGGTTGAAGAGAACATGAGGAGCTTAACGCACAGATCGCATATTGAAGCGGCGTGGGAACATTGGAGAAAACTAGGGTCACCGAAGCTGTTGGTAGCACCCATGGTTGATCAATCTGAGCTCCCTTTTCGTTTGCTCTGTCGGAAGTACGGGGCCACTGCAGCTTACACTCCCATGTTTCACTCGCGGCTCTTCGCTGAAAACTTGAAATACCGCAAGGAGTTCACTACTTGCCCTGTAAGCCTATCGATGCCCTCAGATCTGCTGAAGAAGCTAAACTGTAGAATTGAAACAAAAATCATAATCACAATGAATCAAATACAATCTCTCCATGCACAATTCAATGATGTAATCCGAGATGCTCCTGATCAGAAACTAGGGTTTTGAGAGTTGGAAGGACACTTATTCTCAGAGGATTTGTGACAGGAGGATCGTCCATTGTTTGTGCAATTCTGTGCAAATAATCCAGATACATTGCTGGAAGCAAGCCGTCTTGTTGAAGACCAGTGTGATTACATTGACATTAACTTCGGGTATCCATCTACACCACTTTCTATCTCTTTGTTGATTTCTTTCTCTCAATTTTCGTGTTCAGTTGCTAACCTAAGAACTGAAACCTCACATGCTCCTCCTGAGCCCTCTCATATGCTGATGAATTAACTGAGAATCAACGATTTCTTGGATTGAGAAGGTGCCCTCAAAGGATAGCAAAGCGGGGAAATTATGGAGCGTTTTTGATGGATGATCTACCTTTAGTGCAATCTTTGGTCTCCAAACTTGCATCAAGTTTATCAACGCCTGTGTCATGCAAGATTCGCATGTTTCCAAAGCTGGAAGAGACTCTTGCATATGCTCTTATGCTAGAGCAAGCAGGGTGCTCTCTGTTAGCAATTCACGGCCGCACTCGAGACCAGAAGGACAGTAAAGCAATACGAGCAGACTGGGATGTCATCAAAGCTGTGAAATCTGTTCTCCAAATACCTGTATTGGCTAATGGAAATATACGGTGGCTTGAGGATGTATATGACTGTATAGCTGCAACAGGTGTGGATGGTGTGCTATCAGCAGAGTCATTGCTAGAAAACCCTGCCCTTTTTTCAGGCTGCCGTATGCAGTCCCTGGGTATAGATTCTGAGGGAGATGGTCGATTGCTATCTGAACACAAGCTTAATGAACCTGCATTACTCTTAGAGTACTTAGAGCTTTGTGAGAAGTACCCAGTTCCATTACGAATGATTCGTGCACATGTTCACCGCATGCTGGGGCCATGGTTTCGAAAGCACCCAGATTTGCGGGAGGAGCTGAATAAACAGTACAGAGTCTCCCTTGATTGGTTGAAGGACATGGTATATCGATTGATGGCTCGTGAAGTGCCATTGCCCCCTCTGAAGTTAGAGGATAGAATTGAGCTTGCCATGGAGGCTTTGCCATCTGAAACCCCACTTCTGGAGCCTTCAAGAGGGTGAGCTTCAGGCCAATACCATTGCTTGAGTTTAGATGGCTGCTATTGTGGCTCCTTTTAGTGTTATTTGGTAGGACAATTGTCGTGCCCAATCTTCTACCTGTGTCAGCTGAAGTGTTCAAGAGCTGAGAGTCTATTTCAGGAGACAACAGTGACTGCAATCACAGTTGCATTGTGTTGTCATGTGGATTTGATACATTTTTATTTTCACACACCCAATGAATGTTGTCTTTTGAATTACCTGTTTATGGCAGACATGATTCACTTCTACTTTGAATAGGGCTTCTTAACTAGCTGCAATTTCACAGGGTTCTGAAATCCTTTTGCAAATTTACTGTTCTTACAAGACCACAAACAGAAAAACCTCTCAAATTGGTGACAATAAGTGTTAAGCTCTCTAATGATTTATGTAACAGTGTATGCACTGAACAAGATGGAGTAACATTCTGAGAATCTCCACTGACCTGCTTTTATAGTAGTAGGTGTAATCATAGTTTCAAGCAGTAGCAAGTTTCAGATCCAATTCCAGGTGGTTTCTGGAACTTCATCCTTGCTCTTGTACTGTTTTGAGATGTTGGTTTCTGGAGAGGAATTCATTTGTTTGAATCCCTTTTTTGTTTCTTGTAGTGTGAAATTTTGCTGCAATGAAAAGTGTGTTCTCCATGTATTAGCTCTGTTGATTTCAATGTCTCACAGTTTGTTATGTTGCTAGTCCAGAAATTGTGTTACCATTGAACACCAATGCTATCCTGATTTTATCATGGATACAGAAAGCACTATGGCTAAATGGAAAATCAGAGTCCACCTAGTTGAAGCAGAGCTAGCTAAAATGTGCCCACGATCTGTACATGTAAAACATTTTTTCCATGTGTTTCAATGCTCACAAGGTGCATTATGGCTGGCAAAATGCAAAGCTTTTCCAACACATGCAACAACAGGGCATTATTCCAGATGACTTCACCTTTGTTTGAGTGTTCCGTGCATGTGCAAGTTTATGTGCTTGAAAAGGCAGGTGTGTCCATCAGCAGATTATTTAATGTGGTTGTGAGTCTGATATTAGCACTGGGGATGCACAAAGAGTGTTCAATAGATCATTCAAAGTGCTTGTGAGTTCAATGTTTCTGCTGATGATGTGCTCAGTGACATGTCTATGAAATCCGGGATCATGCCAGAATGTGTTTGGCAATCTCATTTCTCACAATATTAGCACTGGGGTATGATATCAGCACTGGAGATGCACAAAGAGTGTTCCATAGATCATTCAAAGTGGTTGTGAGTTCAATGTTTCTGTTGATGATGCGCTCAGTGACATGTCTATGAAATCCGGGATCATGGATTATGCCAGAATGTGTTTCGCAATCTCATCTCTCACAATGCGATGCTGTTGGGACGTTGTCAATGCAGGCAAGGTTTGAGGGCATCTTTTGAAACAATGCTTTCCTGTTCTACTTCACCACAGTTTCAAAAATTGCCACACATTTTGTTCCAGTCAGAAAAGCTTTGCTACCATCCCACAATATCCTCCATGAACCAAACACACCTTCTAAAGCTCGTCATTGGTGATCAACCGAAATAGTATCAGCAAGAAAATTTGTTGTTGATTTCAATGGAGTGTATCCTTGTCAGGGTTTTATTTTTTCAATCTTGGAATATTGAAATTTTGGTGAATTTTTCCAAAAAAAAGCAAAACTAGTTAAATTTACACTGGGAAAACAAAACTTCCGCTAATGTTCCCATTTTTTTGGTCAAAAAACCAACAAAATTTGTCAAAAACAATTCCTTGTATATTGATCAAACTTGGAAGATGGAAAATACCAAGTTTGGGCAATTAGCAAATTACTTCAGTTTAGGAGCCATTACATGTTGCTAAAAAGCATATTAATCTATCAATTTCCCATTAATGTTATTTTTCCTACCGAGTTCTAATTGTGCATATCATGGGGAAGAATAAGTTTCAATGGATGAACCAGCGTTCTTTTATGGGAGAAATTTCGCCAACATGCAAAAAAATAGAAATAAATGGAATACTCTGTCACAACATTTCCGTTTTTCTGGGAAAAATCTCCAATTTTTTAAAAAATTATTTGAAAACATCTCACCACATTTGGACTCTGGTTTTAGTTTGGTAACATTTTTTTTAACCAGTTTTCTTTAAGTATCTCCTACCTAGGAGATTATAAAAATATTTCTTAGCTTAAGGGATATCTAGGGATTATTTAGGGGACTATTATTTGAGGGTTATCTAAAGATCACCTAAGGACCCATCTATGTTATATGCTATTTAACATAAGGACTCTAAAAAACTTACCGTAGGGGGATTACATTAGGGACTACCTAAGTCAAGGGATACCGAAAATCTACTTAAGGGACTATTTAAAGAATTTACATAATGTTTATAAGAGCTATGAATCAACCCTACATAGCCACCTAAATAATTCCTAAGTATCTCCTAATTTTTAAAAAATATTTAAACATCTTTAAGTACGCTTTCTATAATCCCCTGAGTCCTTTTTTAAATATCCAGTAACAATAATAGGCCCCCTAAATAAACAAATAGATGCAAACAAAACACAAGAAATACCAAGAAACTCAAATTATCTTTGAGTTGAAGAGGAAATTTAAGTTTTCTTCTCTATTATTATTTTCATTTCGCACAACCCCTTCTTGTAATTTTAATTGTTTCCCTCAGTTTCAAGGCAACACAAGGTTCTACTCTCTTGAGTTTTATCTTTGCAGATAATTTTATTCTATTAAATAGATCATTGATCAATTGAAACCATGTACTAAACAAATAGCAACAAAATCTCTATTTCAAGCTCTAAATTTTCTCCCTTCTGTGGCTATTTCTGCCACCTCTCAAAAACTGTTAATTTCAAGCTCTAATTTTTTTCCCCATATAAATTTTCCTAATAATTTACAGGACGAGGCACTTGAACATTTTCATGTGATTCCATTTTCATGTTTTCCATTCCCCTTTTTCAATCCCTTGAACAGAGTTTTTGCTTCCGTTTTCATGTTTTTCATTACCCTTTTCTCATCACTCGAACAGAATTTTCTTTTTATATTTTCCCATCCACTGTTTTCATCACTTGAACAGAGTTCTTGCCGCCGTTTCCATGTTTTCCAATCCCCTTTTTTTTCACCACTTGAACAGAGTTTTTGCTTCCGTTTTCATGTTTTCTGTTCCCCTTTTTTCATCACTTGAACAAAGTTTTGGTGCCGTCGTTTTGACGTTTTCCAATCCCCTTTTTTCATCACTTCGACAAGTTTTTGCTCTCTACGTTTTCATGTTTTTCCATTCCCCTTTTTTCATCATGTGAACAGAGTTTTTGCTTCCGTTTTCATATTTTCCCATTCCCCTTTTTTCATCATGTGAACAGAGTTTTTGCTTCCGTTTTCATGTTTTTCCATTCTCCTTTTCTCATCACTTGAACAGAGTTTTGCTTCCGTCGTTTCCATATTTTTCCACTTTACTTTTTCATCACTTGAACAGAGTTTTTGCTCCTGTTTTCCGTTCTCCTTTTTCATCACCTCCGGTTTGCTTTTGTGGATAAGGCTAAGGTCGAGATTTTCCCCCTTGCCTCTTTGCTGATTGTTTTCCCTTCGCTTACTCAACAACGAGGTGCGGGGCTGAAATCGCACTCGCTTGCTCGACAACAAGAGCATCAGCGCTTGGACTGCAACGCTATTGAAGCGATAAACCTGAAATGTGTTCCTGAGGAGAAGAGAAGAAGGAATTGTCAGTTGAAGCAAAATCTCCTCTGCAGTTTTCGGTTCAGAGATCGGCTGTAGCTTAGCTTATCTGGGGTTAGTTCGGTCATGGCTTCTGCGCTGTGCTTTGTGGCGGCTGCGCCATGTGCAGCGGCAAGTTGTTCTGTGGAGAGTTCTACTACCACGGCTAGCACTGGACTGCGGCGTGGCTTGCACAGTGCGCGTGTAGCAGCAGTCGTGCAGCCTGCGCGTTCGCTTTCCTGTGGCTCGTCGTTGGCGGGAACTGCATTGCATTCTAGGGTGTGTAATAAGAGTGTGCGGCCAGCGGGAGTAGAGAGTGGAACTGCTGCTGCGGTTGTACGAGCGGTTGCTGCTGAGAGAGTTGTGGAAGCTTTGGAGCCGTCCCAGACTTCCACCGACCAGGTATTCTTTTTTCCAGTCCCGTCGTGCTCTCTTTCCCTCGATTATCTCTTGTCTTGTTCAACCCTGTGTTTTTCTCTCTCGCTTGTGGTTTTCTTAGGAGTTTGAGCCTCATTCAAACTCCAATTCGTGAGAGTTCTATCACATTGTCAATATGCCACTTTTGTTTCGTCTTTTTTGGAAAAACTTGTTCATTTTTCTTTCTCACCCCCTGCACATCACGGAAGCCTGTTCGAAATTTCCAAAGTTCTGCAAGGTACAGTTTGTGGGCGCCTTTCACCTTTGTGACCGCAGCCTAGTATAAGATTTCAAGCTTATAGCAAATAGTATACCTCTGAGAGGATGGGACGCTATACAGAAAGCACAGTCTCTGACAGAAATTGACAATTCCACCTATGCAATTTTAACTTGCATCAGTTAGAAAATCATGTATAAATTCTGTTGCACAAACAATGGTTGCTAGAACTAGTTTGGGAATAATCAGGTTTTGTGTCAGGATTTAAGGCCCTAATACAGTATTTAACTTGGTCAACAAAGTGCCTTGCACATTTGCTGAAGGGTTTTTGGTGTTTTTGGTGAATCTGTTGCAGAAAACCAAGTATTATTTTCTTATAGCAAATGCCAAGTTCATGCTGGATGATGAGGAGCATTTTCAGGAGCTCATGCAGGAGCGGTTGCGGAACTTCAGTGAGCGAAACAAGGAACAGAACTTCTGGCTCGCCATTGAACCCAAGTTTCTCGACAAATTTCCTGACATTGCTAGGCGTCTAAACAGGCCTGCAGTTGCACTTGTCTCAACTGACAAAGTCTGGATCACGTAAGCAGACTGGAATTGGTCTTTTGTTTCATTTTGGTATCTCTTGCTACTTGTCTCCAGGCATACGCATGGCTTAAGGGGCCATGTGTATGCCCAGAGAGAGCCATGTAGGCAAGGACCATGATGGGCATGGTGGTCTGGTCTGTGTGGACATTGGCATCGATTCATCTCTGGATACAATGCTTCTTTACGTCATGGAAAAATGTGTTTGCAGCCTCAGGACAAAGTATAACTTTGAAACCATCATTTCATGACCAAGAGCTTGTCTTGCAGGTTCATGAAGCTCAGGATGGATCGAGTACTCAGGGGAGAATATGAAGCAGACACACTGAAGGAGGCCTTGGCATCCAACCCAGTAGAACTGAAGTTTGAAAAACCCCAGGTGTGGAAAGCACCATACCCAAAATATGAGGGTGAGTGGTGGACTCCCTTTTTGCTCAAGGAGGCTGAGCAAACAGCATCCTAGATTGAACCTTTAGCTCATCATAGCATTACTCCAGAACATGATGTCCGGTAATCTGGGCCATGCCCACCTAGATGAAGCATGAATCTGTAGATCTTTTTTGACTACTAGTTAGTTTCAAAACTGTGTTAGAACCTCTGATTTGCCCAAATAAACTTCTGGAACTAAGTCTATTTCTTGAATTTGAAAACAAAACTAGTCAAAAGCTGGAGGTTTCTGACCATGATGCTCATTCTGTGGACAACCATACGAATATTCTCTGAACCCAAATGGGGCTTTTCTTGAAGCTCAGGAATCTTAACTGAAAGCGTGTCAGCCTTGCTTTCACTCTCTGCATATCCAAGACGAATTCCTGTAAAAGAACTTTCTTCAGAATCTTGCTTTTTGTTCTGGAGTTGTGTCCAGTTTTCAATTCACGGTAAAAAACAAGCTCAAACCTCCTTTTTTTATGCAGGAGGTTTGAAAAGTTTGACATTGCCTCTAATAGCAATATTAAATACAACAAACCACAGCTGTGAGTCTCACTGACTCTAGATAGATAGTTCCCTATCTTTTCATTATCAACGTATGAAAGAATTAATCATAAACTTCCTGAAAGGAATGTTAAGAACAAAAAGCCAAAGAAACCAAAAAACAACTAAACCAATGCTCTTTGCATAATATTCTTCCACCTATGTAGGTACATTGCTGATAGTGTATTTGGACTCGGTAAGAAATAGTTTAATGGACAATACATAAATGCCTAATGAACTTAGTTGCCTCATAATAAAATTTGGGGCCTGCGCAATGTAAGCTTTGAAAAGTATTTAGTATATGTTCAATTCAAACTATACCATAGGCACTCACACTATTTGCATCAATGACATTTTTTTTCCCTCTTGGTCCACATGTTCTCTGCTGTGCAAGTCATGGTTGCAAGTGGTCATTGGAGTTTTTGATGACTTTGTTGCCTTCCACAAGTTCATTCTTATTCAATAGGTGTCGAGACAAAAATGATTTACTCATACATAGAACAATTAAAGAGTTTTTTCCCCAATGTGTGTGTGAGGAACCTCACTCTCAACCAAGACCTTGATCTCTTCAATAGCCTCCATATTCATGTTGTCTTGAAGCAGATGAACATGTGTCTTGAAGTAAATTGTTGCTCTCAAAAGGGTGTTCAATTTGTGGGTAACATAATAGATGTGGCATTTTGTAGGTCACCACATAAGGGCACATCATCACAAAATTTGCAACCAATTGTGAAAATGAGAGGACCTTGATGCACACTTACATCCCCTATTTAAAAATTACTCCTATTATGTAGTCATGGCACAACTTGTTAGTTTATGAATTTTGATCTAGCTACAGGTGAATAATCAATGAAA
>Ga0116231_10000418_pt1 | contig 72209 bp, 39 predicted proteins | sample S1TSphgellanicum_2_FD_89695 | JGI IMG/M metagenome (GOLD analysis project Ga0116231, IMG submission 89695) | Host-associated microbial communities from peat moss isolated from Minnesota, USA - S1T2_Fd - Sphagnum magellanicum MG | ecosystem: Host-associated > Plants > Peat moss > Unclassified...
TAGTACTTAGAAAAGAAATGTATGTTTCAATGAATGCTGGATGGTAGATGGTTAGTGAAATTTTACTTCAACATTTTACTCTCAAATAATATTTAAATATCAACACAACAAAAGTCATGCATAACATGGGAAAGTAATGGTTAGACAAGACATATGGGTGAATCCATGCTTAAAGGAGCCACTGATAACTCCTTTGTGCACTAGTTATAGGTAGTGGGTTAGCTAGTTAAAATGATGTGACAACACTTTAATGGCTATGAGCAAAAGGATTTGTTTTAAAACCACGATTTACAAGTTCACATAAAAATCTCTTACTTTTGAAGGATGTTGAACTATATTATTATGTAAAGTTCATTTAAAAAATTCTTTCATAAATATGACATCTTAAAAATTTTAAGTGTTTCTTCAGGAATTCATTATTTATTTAAAACATTGGTTACATTGATTAATTTTGAATTTTTGGTGTTCTATATTTTGTAGATTCATTTCAAGCTTATACAAATGTTCCCATAATATTGGAATACTTTGACCACTTCAACACATGTTTGTTGAATAATTAATTAATTTTGAGGATTCCATTTCATCAAATGATATATTCTCAAATATTTTATCAAAATTTTATTATTTTTCTATATATATATATAATAAACTTCAACATTTTTGAAAATAATATAATTAACATCAAGCTAGCCCATGGACTACGATATATTGAAAACATTATTTTATAAATGCATCAAAATATTTCAACATTGACTTGATGTGCCATTTTAAAACATGTAGTAGTTACACATTCCATGGCTCATTTTAAGATGGACCCACCCATATGTGAAAATTTCCAATTAATTATGACCAAATCAATCCTTGGGAGGAAAAATATTTAAAAACATTGAAGTGCGAGTAAATATATATGTTAAAAAATGTAATGCCATGCCAGGTTCGACACAAATCATATTTTTTCTAAATGTTGAAAATTTCAAAGAACACAATTTTGTGAAGGAAAGTAAAGTTTTTTAATAGAATATTGTGGAATGTTTTTCAAAATGGAATGTCCAAAACAAAATAACTATTCAACAATGAAATGTTGAACTTTCCAGGGTACTATTGTATTTGATTTTTTTATATTGACATTGAATTTTATAAATAACGTGAAAAATATATTAATCGCTAAGTAATATGATTCTCATGGAGTTTTTCAAAATTAAGTAAGAAAGGTCATGTGACATGTACATTGATTTTGAATTATTGAATTAATTAGTGTCAAACCAATTAGCTCTTTGTATCCTTAATGAGTTAGTGTATTAATAGCAACATGGCTTTTAGCGTAAAGGACATTTATTTCCAATCCCAATGGAAATTCTATTTAATATTTAGAAGACAACAGTAGCCTTTGCGTGGAAATGGAGCTTTTTGTTTCCAAAGTAAACCTTATGATCCAAAGGATCTTCTTCAAAATTTGACTTACATAATTCTTAAAATTAAAATGTGATGATGTTCCAAAGTCATACATATCTACAACTTACAGAGACAAACATTTAAGTAAAATTACATTATTTGATTTTGTTGCCATTACTATTTTGTGACAAAACATTTTCAAATTTCGTTTCAATTTGGTTTGTTTAATCAACAATGTCCAAATGTGACCTTTGATGCCATGTGTGATCCCACAATTCAGTTATCCATGTGCCTTTTCAAAACTTGAATCAATTTTTCTCAAAATTTGTAAAGTTCTAACAATCTTTACATTTATTGCTAAATGTTTATTTCTTCTAATGTTCTCTCTTAAATAATTAATTCTACAATTGAATTATTTGCCTTTAAGACATATAAAATATTTCACACTAGTTTTGTAGGTGAAATCATTTTTCATCAATACCATTTCGATTTAAGTGGAACATGTGCCAACCAAGTTGGAGATGTGCTTTGTAATTTTTTTTCAAGGTTTAGCCCCCCCAATACATCAATTCTTTTATCATTGGGCCTGGTGAGGAGCAATGTTGGTAGGTTCTTGAATTTGAAGAGGTTCGTGACAAATTATAAGGTCAAGTTCTAGGGTCTCCAAATTAGAGGTTCTAAGTTTTAGTGAAACTGCCATTGAACCTAATTGGAGAACTGGCCCATTTTTTGAATTGATTTAGAACATAAACCAAGGGTGTTGTCTCAATATAAATTGTGCAGGCTCTCTGAGCGCATAAGTACAATTTTATTGGAACAAATATAAACATAGCTTTACATTTTAGACAAGTTATTGCATTGATTGGTTGTACATAATTAATATTACATAACCTTTACCTTGAAATGTGTGAACTAGTGGAACAAATTAATTACACTTTTTTTTTTTTTTTCCTTTGGTTGCATCTAATGAAAATAGGATTAGACCTTGTCTTAAACATCATTGATTCTAAAATTTTATGAAAATGATCAGAATCAAAAGTTTTTTAAATCCAAAGAATTAGTGTCACGATCAAACCATAAGTTTCATTGAATTTTTTTTTAATAAAACAAAGACTGAAGGTTCATTTTGAAATCAAGAACGGACTACAGTGATGAGGAGCTGGCTTGAGCCGCTAGTGACAGGAGTTCGGCTGGGGAGAAGGGAGCTCACTTTGGTGCATTATGTAGAGGAGCCCAGGTGAGGAGAAGGGAGCTCAATTTGGTGCACTATGTACAGGAGTTTGGATGGGGAGAAAGCTTGCAAGGGGGCACTTTGCAATTTGTTACCCTGGATTTACCCACCCAAATAAATTGAAAAACTGAAAACTATAGATTTTTCAAATGGAAATTAAATTCACCATTAGAAAAGTGATGGATGACATGGGCTTTTGTTACATCGAGGTCCACTTTGCCTTAGGAAGTCCATCAACTAACAAAGGCAAAAATTGAAAAATGCATTATGTATCTTGGAAAGAGTAGTTACTGAGGGATGCATTCACAATAAAAGGAGCCAGTGGACTCCAGGTGCAGGTCCTTTCTAACGACTATGTTTATTCAAGTTTGAAACATGGCCTCCATGTTTTGAATAGGGCTCATTATTGGATGATAGTGCCAACTTCAAAATTTTAATTCACATGTGTTTCCATAAATTTTTGAACAATATGTAATTAAATTTATTTTTTTAATGATAAATTTTCAAGTAAATCAAATTTGTAGATTCAACAAAAGTAAACACATCAATTTTTTAAAAATAATATGCGTTTCAAACCTTTAATGATACATTATACATTGAATTTATTAAACATACCTTTCTTTAACATCATTCCAAATGGAATAGAACATATTCACAAAAAGAAAAAGTATTGTTATATAACACATTTAATATTCATGAAAATGCAACCTTGCCTTTGCTTATATCAAAATATATGTTTTTGTTTGAGGAAGTTTTTCAAATTATGTAATTTTAATGATCAAAAGCACATTTAGACACTAAAAAAAGACTATCGTGGATAATTAAAATAAAACATATATTCAAAATTTTAACACCTTGTACACATTGCCTATCCACTCTTTACTATACATTTTATGATCAATGAAGCATATCAAAATTGCACAAAACTCATTTTGATGAAAATTCATACGTATATAAACATTTTGAAAGTGATTTCATTAAATTATAATCTTTACAACTCATGTAATCATTTTTCAAAGTCATGGGGGTGCAAGATTTTAAGTGTGTAAACATAGTCCTTGGTTCCTTTTATTGTGAACACACTCGGTGATCCAATTATTAAATTCAGGGTTGGATATTATACAAGTTAGGTACTTTCATTTGGAATTGTTCAAAAAATTGGGCAAGTTTTTGGTGTTGAAACCAAAGTATTAAGCACATGCCAAAATAATTAATTATGGTAAAAGCCACCCTTGAAGTAGGGTAGGTTTTTAACTATTTGGGTATGTTGTAGAAACATGTTATCATTTAATTTTAAATCCTTCTTGGGATGTTCACATATTAGGTGACATTAAAAATTTGAAAAAATAAAATAAAGTTGTACATATTATGATACTATAAAAATAAAGAAATGAAATACCTTATATATATATATATATATATATATAAAGAAAGATGGAAATCCATCCATAAAAAGTACAAGGCATGTCAAAGCAAATGTAAACACATGAAAGGAAAACAAGACAATTAAAATAGTAGTAATGAAGTGGAAAACATAATGTTAAAAACTTTCTTCAACTTTCTTTCAAATATTCAATTTGGCTAATTTGTAATCAAATCTGGCTGTAGGCATGAAAGTCGGTTTTATACGACATCCTCTACCACAAATCAATTAGTGATGGAAGTGCACTAACTAGTATGTGTGGAAGAGATGAAGAACTGTGATTAAACGTAGTAGCCCACTGAAGAATTGAAATGGCTTGTGCACACTATAAGGCTATTGACACTTGTTGCCTATAATAAGATATAAGCATCAAAGGTACCAAGGAGGTTTGTTGATGGCAAGTTATATTAGCATGTACGCAAGAAGTAAAAAAAGAATCAAAATGAGGATGGAAACAATTGTAGGTCTCTATGGCAAGGGGAATAAAATCATTTTTTGACACATTCTATGTAAGATTGTGCCTTGTCTTGAGTGGCAACTATTGTTGCATGGCTATCGTCATCGAAACATGCTACACCAAATCTGTATGAGTTAGATCGACAATGACAACGTCCAACAAAGTTTGAAAATCGTCTCTAGTAATGACAATATCCATTTGTCATGTATGGCAGGGGAAAAGATGAAAAACCTTTCTCTATATGTAAGTTGCATTGTTTGACACGATAGTTACAATGATATCTTGAAGTGTGTCATGGGCTGCAGTGCGTTCACTCCCACACGAGCAATGTAACAAATGGATACCCAAATCAAATCATTGATAGTATGACCACATTGACATCATGAAAAATACACAATTGTAAAATGTGATATACCGAGACAAATACGAAATGTTGTGAAAAAATGGGCAAAAAAAAAATGAAATGAAAGGGTGCTAAGACGAGTTAATAACTTTCATCATTATCCTTGCAAAATGTGGTGGTAGTGGCTATTGAGCCTATTTAAAATAAACATCACATGGAAAGATGCCATGATTGATTCATTGATGCCATCTTATACGAAACATTCACATTCATGTTTGGTATGCACTTTAGCTTTCATGTTTTTTTAACCTTCACCTAGATAATTATATTAAACATTTGAAACAACTTTGAATCTAAGCTCAATCTTTCATGGATAACAAAGGCTCCTATGCCATGTAGAGAACAGTTGTGAAAACTGTCCAACACATTCAAGTTTTCTGTAAAATGGTACGAGGGATGAAAATCCTTGGTTTCACTATAAGAGGGGACTAGTGACAAAAGTGAAGATGAATTTTGCTTCTTTTACAATGAGGCAATCCTTGTTTTCTCTTAAACAAGACAATTTAATTTAATTTATTAAAAAGTGCCCTAAGAAGGTCCTCACAAAGCTGCCCCTGTTGAAATTTGATCATTTCAAACATGAAATAATCATCACTTTTGACACATTGACATTTAGAGAATTTCTTTTAAGTTTTTTATGGATAACTTAATGGACAAAGCTGAGGGTCACCTCCAGTATATTACTACGTCCCAAAGTTTGTGCCCTTGCCATTAGCCCAGGCCAAAAATGGTGACAAACAGGTTTGAAAATAAACGTTTCATGCAGCCAATCAGAAGGCTCAGCATGCACTCGTGAGGGTCCCAGTTTTTTCCTTTTGGGGGTCAGGGTAGGGGAGTAATTAGTATTATTTTTCCTTGTTCCCAATGTGTTCTCAACATGTTCTCAAATTGTTCCCCAAGACATTCCCAATAGCACCTCAATTTTATCCCATATGGTTTGCCTGAAGTTTGACTCTCATGTATATAAACTGAAAAGGTAGAGTATTGGAGGGCACATTTGTTTCTACTTTGCAACTGGGGTCCAAAGAGGTGTTATTATTAAGAAGTGCCCAATGTTCCAAACAAAAAAAGTTGATGGGCCAATCGATGTGGCTTCCCCTTCACCCAAAATAAAGAAAAAAAGGAAAAAATTGTGAGTGACCCATGAACTAATTTAATTAATATGAATAATCCCAGTTCTACTCAAAGGCAGCTGATAGTCTAAACTCTAGTCATAGCTGAATGGCTATTTTTAGTGAAGGTAATGATGTAAACCTGCCAATCATTATCAACAAGGAAAAAAATGGAGAAAGTAAGGTCCTAGATTTATTGCTAAGTTACAAGTCTCAGCTAAATTTGGACACGCACACTAAATACTGGAGAGGTTAGTTTTCCAGGCTAAGCTTCTTTCCTACCCTAGATCCAACATACAAGTTGTCATTCTAATTTAACTCAGCTAAAATGCAAATGTTCCAAGTTCCAAGTTCCAAGCTCCAACCCTAGAGCCAAAAATGCATTGACTTTATTATCAATGTCTTGCAGTTGACAGGACCATTTATAGAAATGGGTTATAATAGAGGAGCTAGAATCTTGAGTGATTAGAAGAATACTGCAGAGGTTTAGATCTGAAGGCACGTGAAAAGAGGAGCAAAATTGGCAGAATTGGTTCTTGTCTAGGGTGGTCCAAGCTTCTCAGGTTTAAGGGTTTAAGTGCCTTGAATCTGGAATCTGCAATGCAAGCTGTAATCTCTGTGATAGGGTAGTTGGGTATTTGGAGTTGCAAGCAAACAACAGAACACACCCAATTTTGAGCAATCTACTCCAAAGAAATGATTTGAGAGTGCAAGCCCTGAAGAGGTTGAGGAGAAAATCCTAAGTCTCAGCTCCAAATAATGTGAAGGAAGAGCTCGTGGTCCCTCCAGGACACAACACCTTGAAGTGTGAATTCAATTATTTGCTAGGATGTTTGCTACGAAGCATTGATGAAGCACTGATGAACTTTGATTGAAACAGTGTGCAGTTAAAACTTTGTTTACAACCTCCTCAAAGACCTTGGATTTTTTAACCAATTTCCATCCATACCAGGCCGTTATTATATCCTTCACTCTTTTGCTGAGACAACAAAGTTGCAAAAATGTAAACTCCTTTTCTTTGTGGACGGAGGATACATTTTTTCTGTAATTGTTGCCATTTTTTGTTCCAGGGAAAACATTTGCTAAGTGCAAAAAGGTGCTTTGAAAGCTGAGCTTCTGCTCCAATCAGAGGCCAAAGTGCAGGCCAGCTTGCATACCCACTCGGCTAACAAGTCTGCTACACTCTGTCAAGAATTAAACATATTGGTTAGAGGGCAATAAACTAGCTGTTGGAGGATGAAAATAGATGGCTGAGCAGTGAAGGAGCAAAAGCAACCTTGCACTTGAGCCCTGTCTCTCAGCCGCCACATCAGTCAGTCACTGGCTGGTGAGCTTTGCAGCCAGGCACAGCTAACTTGTGTGCATGTGTGCCCCCTTAGATTCAACGATTGCATAAAACATTCATGTTCAACACACATTTTGGTCACTATTACAATTGTACGATCATCACCAGAAGAGTATGTCATGTAATGTGGTCAAGAAAATTACATAATCTGCCACCCACAGACCTTATGTTGGAGCATTGAGGCATAAGCAGTTCCTAAGTCTCAACATCAGGATGAAACTCTATATCAAAACTGCAACTGGTTCCTCTTCCTTTTGGCGTGGAATTTTATCAACCTCTCCATATAACATGGAGCCAATTTGGTAGGGTTTGCTACTTCAAACTTGCTAATTTGTAGACCCCATCTCCAGACAACAATTTCTTGTGTGACATATAGTTATAAGTGGCATAAAGTAAGTGGGAACTAGATGAAGGATACATACATATATGTTCTGTAAAGACACAAAACCCTTCTAGTAGTAAACAAGTCATCTATTTTGATGAAACTTTGAGTTTAGCAACTTTTGGTTGATGAATTGACAAAACACAATTTCATGTACCACTTCAAATGAAGCTCCTTTGACATCTAAACTTGTTGAAAAAGACCAAATGAAAGGACCCTATGATTCCCGCAGTTGATAAGAATATAAGAAGTTTTAGCCCAAGTGGTGGATGTCCAGCTACTTTGATGTTCCACATAGAGATTCTCTTGCATCTGAATTGTAGATGTCAAAAAACCCAAAAACCTCTCCACAAATGTATGTGGGTTTTCCTGAAAAAGGAGTCACACAACATTTGCATCAGCCAGGGATTAACCTTTTTTGGTCAAATGTTTACTCACTAAATAGTTTCTGTTTCTCCCTCTTAAATGCTCCGAATTAGCCCGAACTTCAGATTTCTGGTTGCTTCTAGTGGAGGAGAGTAACTGTGAGGTATACCAGTGTTGGGAGGGTATCCAGTTTCCAATGTTAAAACTGGGAGTTCAGGGTTAGGTTTTTGTGACACACACCCCAGCTTGCATCTTTTCATTGAAACCTGCGCAAGAACCAGACATTGGAACTAGTCTGTTGCTAGATCTGGACCTGAAACCAGAACTGTTCAAAAACATTCTTAAACCTAAGGGCAGGTTGTTTAAGTAGCCAAGATGATTTTTTAATGGTTCCACTCTAATTTATGGAACCCGGAATCTGGTTCCAGGTCCAGTTCTTGAAAACAAAATAAGAATTCTGGTTCTTGTTAAAAATCAGACTCAGTTCCGAGTAAACTGGATCAAAACTGGTGGTTAACTACTAGTTAACCTCAGGTTAGCCCTTGGTTCTAATCTTCCTTTTCCAAAAAAGGTTTTCTTTTCAAAGATCTTGGATCCAGTTCTGGTTCTTGAAAAATGCGTGTTTCCAGTTCTAGTTCTTGAAAAATGTGCATCTGAATTTGAGTTCAGTTTCGATTCTCAAAAAGACCAAGATCTTTATTCCAGTTCCAAACCTGATTTCAAAAATCAGTTTGGGTTTTACTAATCAGAAATGGAACCAAAACCTGTGATTTTAACTCTTCACACTAGGTACCCACTGAACACTGGCATTTGTTCCAAAGACCTTAGTTTCCTATAGTGGTTCATTTGTTGTTGGACCTAGTTTAATGCGAATAGGGTTCTAACTTTTCATGTTTGTGGGGGGTTTTATTTCAGGGTGTGATTCTACAGTCTTCTCTTTTGTGTTTGGAGATTTTAGAGCACACAAGAGAACACAACATAATCATGTTACACAATAGTGCAAAAATCTGAGGTTCTCACACTTTAGACCAATAGCTGAGTGAGGTTAGGAGCTTTAAAGTCTGGAGTATATTGTTTGTGATATGAGAAAAGAAGGATGATACAAGTTTGATAAAGAAGGTGATGATCAACAACACACGACTTTCAATGAAACCCCAAAAGCTGCAATCCTGCATTCCAATGCCCATTGCATGAGATTCTTTTCACAGTGAAAATACATGCTGAGAGGACTGTTGTTGTTGTTGGGTTCCACAGTAAATTTCTTTTCATCGTTGGCCAAAAAGAATGTTCACAGGAAATTGTTGAACAATCAAAGTAAGGATTGTGATGCATATAATGCATGGAACTCCGGAAAACCAAAGCAAACCGTTCATGGATTGTGTAGTAACATCAGACAAGAAAAATATAGTGATTCCTCTCACCAAGATGACAGCGATTGTGCGGAAGACACAGCAGCTCTGAGCATCTAAAAGGTAGAGACAGAGAGCCAGACTTTCACAGTTCAACTGAAGCTACTTTCATCAGACTGTGAACCCTCTTGGGAATTGAAAGCCAGCAGTTCCAACAACAAGAGTTGCTTTAGGTGAACAGCTCCCCAAATTGCTTGTAAGTGCAGCATGCAGTCACACACCATACATGCTTTCTCACTCAAGAGCCAGACTTGACTTTTCAACTAGGATCAGCTTGTAGACTAGACTTCATTCTCTTGGGGACTAACATTACAGCACTTTTCCCAGGTTTGGGACAGCTCCACAAGCTTTGTCTAATAGGTCCACCAGTGACACTAATGTGTATATGCTTAGCTCATTCTTCAGCAAAGTTCAGAACATAGCACATCTATCCCCTTTAATTCTTGCAGAAAGTGTAAGGTAAGTCACCAGAGTGGGGACATTTCAAAATTAGGGGTCTGGGACAAGGCTGAGTCCAGCCCTGCATTTTGGGAATGTCCTCCATCAGTGAGCTTGATCCATCACAAAGCATGAGGTGAACTTGACCCATCGCAAAGCATGAGGTGAAAGTTGTCATGAACAAAAACATATGTAATCATGTGGCAGAGGAGGAGGGTTCTGATGTTACTCTTTGAGTGTGGGAACAGGTCTTACACCTACGAGTGTAAGTGGGAGAGGATGTTTCACCTACTATTTGTAGGTGTAAGACCCATTCCCACTCTCAAGGAGTAGGCATAAGAACCCTCCTCTTACACCTTATGAGGTGTAGGGAGGGTATAGGGTTTACTAACAGGTGTAAGACTTGCTGCCTTCTCAAGGAGTAGTGTCATAATATCCCTTTTCTTCTCTAAGAGGAGATATAAGGTGCCCTCCAAATATACTAAGAAATTTCTCCCAGTGCTTTGCCATACAACCGCCATTTAGCTGCTACATTTCACATGAACCAAGAACAACATTGGGATGATACCACCCAGGAGGCAGAATATATGGATTTCTGAAACATATTCTTCCCAGAAAGATATGTACCAAAAGTTACAATGAAATGAAGACTCCCATAGTTGATGTAAACCTGCCAAACTTTATTGTAAGAAAACAGTGCTGCAATTGCACAGAGGGCAAGAAAGGAAGAGAGAGAGAGAGTGAGGACACAAGTGTGAATTAGACCATTCTGGTTTTTCTTTTTTTTCTGTGTTCATCACCTTGCACCCCAAACCAAAATTTGAACTGGAACTAACTGTGGGCAAAGTGAGAATTCTTTGATTGTCAGGAAGAGAGTAAGATCCCATATCCTGCAATACAGATATTGGCCAAATAATTCACATACTACTAAGATGTAGGGAATATTGTAACAGTCATTACAGTTGGCCAAATTCGTTAGGTAGATTGGATTGTTATTAGATTGTTGCCTGGGCAAGGACTTCCAGGATGCCAACCTGACCCAGAAGTAAGTATGTATTTTTGTTACAATGCCAAGAGCACCATGAAGATTTCTGGAGAAGCTTAGATTCTTTTCCTGGTTTGTTGAACGAAAATGACTGGGCATCAAACTAGTTTGATCCCTAGTTTGTGTCTTTGTTTGTGCCTACTCGTGCTTCTATGAAAATGTGAGAACATATGAGCCCAAATGAAGCTTGAGCTTTCTTCAAGCCTTCTTCAAGCCTTTTTCAAGTGTTCATAATTTTTTCCAACATTTTTTGTTTTCGCAAATGTGATGTTAGTTAGCATAGAGCCATCAGGATAGGGCCTTCTTGATCATTGATGGAGCTACAACAAGTTGCTCAAGCTTTCTTTAAATTGTTGGCAAGATTTTTTCAAGTTGTCCAAGTTTTTTTCAACTATGGTTTTCAAGTCGTCTTCAAGTTTTCTTAAAGTTATCCTATTCATGAGCATATTTGTGAACTCATATTTTTTTACCTTCATTTATTGTTTGGTACGAAGCCATCACAAGAGGTGTACAATTGCAACCACAACTTTAGTGTGAAAAGCCACATTTGCACAAAATGTTAATGGGTGAGGGGGTTGTAATAAAAAAATTCACCTATCGCAATTGAGCTACACCAACCTATTGAGTAATTCAATAAAATTGGCCTTCTAGCACCAAGAGAGAGCACCTTCCAAAAACCAATTTCAAAATAACATTTGATAACTTTCAGGTGAAGATTAGGGTTTTCTAAATGAACTTTTTAATCTCCAATTGTTGCAAGGAGCATGGTGTTACTAGACACCTCTTGAAAGGACAATTTTTTATTCTATTGCCATAATGAAAATTTTAGCTTGTGGCAAACTTTCTTATTCTCGATGTGGTCAATCACCACTTGTTATGTTAAAGTGGCCCAACTTGTTCAATCCCTAGCTAGAACATGGTTAGTTCATTTCCTTCAACCATCCTTTTTTAATCCCTACACAAGAAATCACAACCTAACTTATCCAAAATTCAAATTGCATTGCACCATGACCCAAACATCCCATTTCAATTTTGTGATTGCTTGTTGCCTCCTTTCCTAGATTTTCTATTAGTAGATCACATGCTTCCATGTCTACCAATCACCCCCTTCATATTATGGTGTCTTTGTTGAATAAGCAAATCATGGTTTGTGGTAGTGAACAAGAATGTTGCATGGAATGCATTAAACATCATTGTTACAATTGATCATAGTCCATATTGGAACACCATTAGAAAATATTGCATTGTTAAGCAATCTTTTCAAGCACATTTTGAATTTGAATTCTATTGCTTGAATAAGTGTTTGGAGCCAAATGACCTTTTTCTTGATTATGAATCAAACAACAATTCATTTGAAGACCCAAGCTTAAGGTTACAAACCCTTAGGTAGAATTGAAATGTGAATGGAATTTGTGATGCTATTGAACACCATTTCATATGCGCATATTTTGCACAATGTCATTTCTTGAATGTTTGGATTTGTGATTTGATTACATCATTCAAGGTTTATTTGGATTCACCCATGAAACATTGCAACTATTTAAGAGAATGAATTTGTGATGTGAAAACATCATTTGGGCTTTGGATTCATCAATTACGGTCTACTTTTATTTAGCAAAGGTTTGACTTTTGGATTTGTGATTTAAATACATCATTTGGGTTTTAGATTCACCACTTAGGGTATGTTGATGATATAAGGGAAGGTTGGTTTTTCAATTTGGGATTTGGGTACATTACGGTGGGTTTGTTTTCACTAATTAAGTTTTTTCATCATTGAATTAACCTTCGATTTTTCAATTCAAGATTTATTTGGGCCAATGAAGGCCTGCCATGATCAATTTCAACTTTAATTATATCACTCAAGGTTTATTTGGGACAATTTAAAGTGTTTTTTTATTCCACTTCCCTTCTATTTCATCCATACGTATTATGGCCAATTGAGGACTATTATGGCCAATTTGAGGGTTGTTATGGCAAATATAGGTTTGCAATGGTCAATTAAGGGTCTATTTTAGCCATTTGATTTTGTTTGAACTTCTAAAGCTTCATGATGTTTGGGTATCATTTAAGCTTAAAATTTCAGTGTTTTTAAAATCTTGTTTCTTGTGGCATGTTGTGACATCTAAACTATATTGGAATTATTACAAATTTCATTGAAATTTTTCATTTTTTCTCAAAAACTTGGTTTCTTGTGACATGTTGTGATTATGTTGGAACTATTATAGTTGTATTGGAAAATTTTCATTTTTTCTACAAATTGGTATCTTGTGACGTGTTGTGACTTTTTTATTATGTTGGAATATTTTAAATCCCAATGGGATTTTTTTTTTTTGCCTACACCTCATAAGGTGTAAATGTACGCAAAGGTGGCCAAGAAGGATAAACAACCATAGCAAATTGAATCCAAATTCTTTAAGGTGTATCAAAATCTTGTCACAATGTCTTTTTTACCTTTTTTTTTTACCATGTAAAGACACATTTATGGATGGTTATGATGGAATCTAAATTTTTAATGGTTTAAAATATAGTCCTTTTGAAAATTTTGACAACTTTTCATTCATTATTTTTTACCGGGATCAAAATATGAGGTAAAAAAGGATTGTAGTAAGGACTTGGCCTTTTTTGTCTTTTGTGGTACACCTTAAAAGATTTTCACCCAATTGGGGAATCCTTCCATTTGAACATGATGACTACAAGTTACCATCCACATTTTGTTTTGTATTTTAGAGACAAAAAATAAGTGACATAATTAATACTTAACCTTGTGCAGAAAATAATATACAATGAATACAAGGAAATGTATCTTAATTTTTAGTTCTAAAAGGACTTTGAAGGACCAATTCTAAAATGCCTTAAGAAAATTGAAGACTAAAAGAGGGATGAGTGAGAATTGTGTTGTAAAGTGACCAAGTTTCGGCACAATTAAAGACAACAAATGAAAATGTCACCTAAAATGTTTTCAAAAGGTGGTATAGTGTCATTGATGATACATCTACCCCACCCAAAATATCAAGGCCAATTATTGCTCCTACATTTTATGGCTTAATGTATATAGGAGCCATCATCTATTCCACCATCTACCTCAAGCCTTTGTTCTTCATCTACATCAATTGGTAAAGCATAGATAAAAGCAAAAGTGTTACAATTGTAGTCCATCAACTTTTCCAACATGGAGATGGTGGTGAACAAATGAGGATTAAAAAACATTAATCAAGGCAAAAATGGAAACTAGCATAAAAAGGAAAAGACAAGTGAAGCTTAACAATTTCAAGGTAGTTAAAGATTTAGGAGTTTTCATAAATGTAAATTTTGAAACAAAAGTTAAAGAAGTGTAGACTTATAGCCAAAAGTCCCCATCCTAATTGTAGTTAGTTGGGTCCTCAATTTGGTTTCCAATGATTTCATATGTGAACTTTAGGTGGCATCTATGTAGGAAGTTAGTCAAAATAGTTGTACCTAAGAGCAAATTATTGTACATCTCTTGTGTGAAATCAAATTATTTCATTTATCTTTTCCATTTTTGTTTCAACCCCCAATTCCCCATTCCACCTTCATTCTATACCCTACATGCATTTTCTTGTAAACCTACATTACACCTATGTCATGCCCATGGGCAAGCTCACACCTCCCAAGCTACCACATAACAAACATCTCCTTGCGCATAAAACTTAGGTCCCCACTAAATGCTCATAGTCTTTATTTGTATGTACAAAAATTAACAAATTTTTTTTACAATTTTAATTTGTACTAAATGCTCACATCATGGAAGGAACCACAATAATTGTTATCCAAGTAAATCAATAATTTACAATGGTCTAAGACCACGATGTTGTTCATTTAATACATTTTACATTTGTTGAATTACAACTTGTGGGTATCATTGTTCTAAGGTTTACAAATTTCATTGAAAGTCCCATTAAGAAGTTTAATACAACCTTGGAATTTAGGGATGTGCATATCAAGGGTAGCCAATCCCCTAATAATAGACCATTGAATCTTGTCACTTATGACTTCTTCAATGTCGGATACAACATAAATTGCATCATTACATATTAAATTATTATTCCAATTCCTCAAAAATGTGTCATACATGACTATGTTGTCATGTTTCATGTACATGATGAACTGGAACAATTGTTGGTTGGGGTTCAACTTAATTGGTCACCTTATTACAAAGTGAACTTTGTTAGTGGATTTCATATGGTGAACATTGGTGGGGACCATTAGTGTTGAAAGTTCATCAAATTCTAACAAATTAAAATTTATTAAAATTTTGAACAAACTTAATTTAGTTGATTGTATTATGATCATGAACTGATTTACAACACCCACATTTTGGTTGATTGATTACCTAACAGTCAACTTGAATTCATTTGGATTCAACAACTACAATGTGTTAACATTCATAACTATAGCCACAAACATGATTTGATGTTACCCATGTGTCCTTTGAAAAATCAATAATAATAAGGAGTTCTTAAAATTTGTCATGTTTGAAAAGACATCATGTTAAAAGAAGCCATGGGGCACAAGAAAAAACTTTAAAACAACCCAAAAATAAAGCCTAATTTTTTTTAAAACCTTAAAAGTAAACTCAAAAAATAAACCCTAAAATAAACCTTTAAAAAAACCATAATAAGAAATTATTAAGGGGGTAGGCTAATTACATTGTTTTCGATGAATAAGGCATTAAGGATAGGAATTGGGGTGAAAGCACACAATGGTGACCCCTTTTGGTGTGTCACATTGTATTACTTTCTAATGTATATTACTTTTGAATGTATCTCACTTCAATCTTTCGAAAGATTTTCACAATGTTATACTAATGTATATTATAAATATACTCATGGATCTTTCAATATAGATAATGAAATTTATTATTATTTTTAGAATAATAATACAGAACATTAGTTTTGTAGAAATAATTCTTGTAAGGCCCAAAAACCAACATCATACCCAAATTAAATGTACCATGTTTTTGGAACAATTATATTGTATGTACTATAATACTAGACCAAAAAGTGCCCCAAAAGGGGTCATCGTAATGTGCTTTCACCCATTGATCATTGGACATTAGAAGTTTAAATTTTGAATTCTTGTTTGGTTTTGAATCATGTTGATGGTGACTTGGGATTACCCAAAGATGTGAGTTTTAAGGAAAAGATTTCATTTTTAGACACAATTTTGGAATAATGATAGACGTAGGTACTTTGTAGGAAAAACTACAAACTTTGTTTTGATATACCATAGAATTAATTTTTTTGTTTGATATCATTTCAATAGAACATGAAATTTTTTGTTGTATTTTGATTGAAGTTTTTAATAAACAAAAAAAGTACAAACTTTTACAGTGATTTTCATATTCATATTGTTGTGTGAATTCTCTGTAGTATCAAAAATATAAAGAATGAAATAAAATTTTATTTTTGGATTGTTTGCATTGTATCTTGAAGTATAGATTCTAGTTATATGAAATAGACATGAATATAATGTTTTAACTGCATAGGTAGGTGTGTTTAAAATCAATGCAGGAATTGTGAATGTGTGCATCTTGTAGTGCAAATTTGTTGTTACAATAAGTGTGGAATAGGTCTGCAAGGATTTAATCCACATTTACCATAAACCCTAAAAGTAAGTTAAAAGAAGAATTCAAGAACAAATGGGAAAGTTCCCAATTAGGGAAAAAAACAAAAAGAAATGTAAAACCCCAAAAACAACCCAAAAAATGAAAACCCTTAAGACTAACAACAAGAAATGAAAAAACCAAGAAAACCAAGAAAAAAGGTTGAAGCAACAAATGAAAATGAAAATGAAAATATATGAGTAACCTTTTTTTTAAAAACCAAAGTTAAAGGAGCTTCAAATGAGTGAAGGCAGAAAAAATATCTCCCACAAATAAAAATGAGAAATTTTTTAAAAAGTAGAAATTGAAGGAGCCCACTCATAATATAGGTCCATGGAAAAGAAAACCTTAAAGTCATCCTATCTAGTCCATAAAGCACACTTTGAAATAATTTTATATTGAAAACAAAAAATAAATGAAAATCTTAAAACGTCATTCAAGTGGTGCCTTCAACAAAAATAGTCTAAAAAAAACCTAGAAGAAGTGTTTCAAGTGTGCCCTAAAAAAATGTCAAAAAGAAGTTCAAATCTTATTTCACCCTATATTTCATCACTAGTGCTTAGTTTCAAAATTTCATCCCCAATTAAGGGAACTTTATGGATAATTGAAAATAAAGGATGAAATAGAGACAAGGGTTGGAACAAGGTATAGGATTAAAGAGACTTTACAAACAACTTTAATAATGTGAATATTGAATTAGATGTATGAAATAGCCATTGGATATGTTCAATAGTGGACAACACCAATGTTGGTTAATTTTGAATTTCAAACCAAATCCCAATCCAAATCTAAGTATAAGAATTGGACTTGGTAGATCTACATGGACCTAGATCCACCTTAAAACTAGACTTAGACCCAACTTAGAATTGAAATTGATAGGTTTTAAAGGGATTTTATAAGGTCTAGGTTATAGGGTTAGGTAGGGGCTAGGATCTTAACTTTAGATAAGATTTAAGGGTTTTAGGCTATAAGGTTTTATATTTGAGTTATAGGGTTTTAGGTTCTAGGGTCATAGGTCTTGAAGTGTGAGGAAAGACACAAAGAAACATGCACAAAAGGACTTAATTAAGGCAAATGAAACTTTGAAATATTTTGACACTTGATATTTCATCTCCATTTGTTTCATTTGAAACAAACTTCATCTCATAAGTTGGTGGATGGAACACATTGTGAGTCGTTTAGTGAATCTTTGAAAAATCTTGTTGCAAATGGTTTGTTGTAACATCTAATAGCAAATGCCATTTCCAATGGTTATGACATATATTCATTGTTAATGGCAATTGCTAATGGATGTTACCACGAGGCATTCACAACAAGATTTTTCAAAGATTCACAATGTGTTCCATGCATTCACATGATATGAAATTAAACTACCTTACATCACTTGCAAAATTGGAATGTTAATAGGACAATCTCCTAGTCTAATAGCCTAGTGGGCATCCTAATAATACTCCAATTACTAGTGGTAGGCTTACTATCTCCTAATTAGTAGGGGATGAAACTATTTGGATTAATTAGTTGGGAATAGGATGTTGAAACTAGTTTGTCACTAATTAAGGATTTGTGAAGGAGATTTGAATAAAAGCCTATTTTGTAAAAAAGAATGAAATGCCCTTGTGGCTAATGGATTGTGGGGGAACAATGTTGATTCCTCATTTTTTTTTGTGGGATTATGGGTGTTGTAAGGAGTATTGTGAAAAGGAAGATGATGTAATTGTGTGTGCTTGGAATAGAAAGGAAGGAATGTTTAAGCAAAGAGAGTGGAGATATTATGTTTTTTCTTGTTTTTCCCTTTTCAAATCAAATGAACTGTGTCATGTTTGATGTAAAATACTATAGCTCCATGTTTGGTTTGTCTTTTCTTTTCTTTCATTTCCTTTTTGAAAAATGTTTGTTGGAAGAAATAACTACTGGATGGTAGTTGTATCCAAGGTAGGTAACAACACTAGATTTTACGTGTCCAAGTTGGGGAAAACCTTCTATCCTTGTTGGGATAGAATACAATAACGGTGAAAGTCATGGCAAGAAGGTAAGTACCCTTTTGTAATAGAAACTAGTTTTCTTGTTCTTTGTTTCAATTGTGCCTAAAGCTTGGGTTTTGGTTTTTAGAACGCAATACTCCTTATTAGTGGATAACTCGAGTAGGCAATCTTCTCACAATATTTGGTTGCTTTCATCTTGTGTTATTTTGGAAGTTGTTGGATCCACAAATGTACATGGACTTTGATTACAAGGGTGACCTTAACTTTAGAGTGGGAAGGCATATACGTTAAGCTTGTTGTAATGTGCATGTAGTTTGAAATGCATCATGATGATTTTGTTGGTAGCAATAGCCAACAAAAGTTGTTAACCTTATTCATATAATGCAATTATGTCTATAAAATTTTGAATTATAGTTTTCAAAAATTTAGTTTTGTTTTTCAAACATTAATTTCAAGCTTTTAAATGGGTTTCATGAATTGTGACCAAGATAGATAGTAAGTGAACTATATTGTGTTAAGTAACATGGGCCAAATATAGACTTGGTTTGGTCTAGCTTCTAAGGTATTCGATAAATGGGGTTTAAAGGTGAGGGGGGAGGTTAGGTGGTGTTGGGGGCATGGTTTTAAGCTTTTCAATAAAGATAAAATCAAGGATACACCAAAAACACTTATCAATATAATGTTGGAAACTTAGAATTACTTGCAAAATTTTATAGGTTTTTTTCTTTTGGAACAAATGAAAAAGAAGGTTATAGATTTTTAAACATGATGACCAAATGAACAATGCACAAGGACTTGTGGTATTAACAATTCAATTAAATAAATTTATGAAATGAAACCAAAATTGGTGGCAAAATTAATGCAACACAAGATGGTTAATAAATGGTTGAAATCAACTATGACATTAATATCTTCTTTTGATGGACAAGAATAATGTAACTCAGACCTTGGGATTTTGGTTGATTAAATTCAAAACATGAAAGTTACAAGGGAATATTTGTTGTGATCCATTTGATGTTGAACATCAAATGAACAAGGATTTCATATATTTGGCCAAATTTCACATCAATGATGAACAACGACATTGACCTTTCTCTTTGTGGGTGAAAAATTCATAACCAATACCTTGGTTGTGAACAAGGCTTGAAAGGAACATAGGCCATGCCAATACTTAAATCAAAGGCTTGATACCAAAAATGATGACAATTTGTAGTAAAATGCGTGAACATTGAAAGGTAGGGTGTTCATAGTGAAATTTACCATAAGGTTAATGAAGACATTATCGTTTGTTTAATTTTGAAAAAATTGTTGTGACCTTCACTCTTGATTTTGCAACCAATGTTTAAATAAGTTATGTACTTAACCAATGCAAATGCAAGTTCAAGGCTCAATGATACATCAAGAAAAAATATTGTTAACATGAACCCAAAACACATTTCCTTTTTGAATGACCATGGATTCATGGGATATTAGTGAAATAACCTTACATTTAAACAAAATTCAAAACATTGAGAATAATTTAATAAAATGTTATAAGATAGGGGGTTGACAATTGACACCAACTACCCGTGGAAGTGATATGTCATTGATGTATTTAATTTTGAAAATGGCATGCCAAGTGTTAAAGAACACATGTGGACTTTTAAGGTTTTCACAACATATCTTTACAAATATATTGTCATCAATACCAATTAGCAAACCTTCAAAGGGATTGTCAATATTGGTGTGAAAAGAACATTGGTTTATGATTTTGGGCAAATTGATAGGTTTCATTTTTCTTAAGTTTAAGTTTGCAAAAAATGCATGGTCTAATTGCAAATGGCATAGAAGATTTTACAATATTTAAAAAATTTAGTGGCCTGTTTGGTTAGGGATAATTTGAAACTTCAAAATTGAAAATAAAAGAACCATAAATTGTTTTCAATTGCAATTTTGTTGTAGTGATTGGAATTTCTTGTGATGTTCATTACCAAATGTTTTAAAATATCCAAAATACATCAACGCTATTGAATTCAAATTCCAAAAAATGATTTCTACGTTATCAATGAAGTTTGATGTGCACCTTTCCATTTATAAATATTTTTGTGTGGAATTGTGAACTTGAAATTTAAATGAATAATCTATTAGGTTCAAAATTGTGAGTGTTGTGGGTTGTTCATGAATGTTGGAATCAAGACCATCAAGTCACTAGCCCACTAGGCCAAATGGTTGTGACTTCATGCATGTTGCACCGTTTTATGATTAAATGTTATATTACATTAGTTAATTGAATTGTAGAACCACATAAAAAAACATGTGGGTGGTTGGGATTTATGAAATGCAACAAAATGTTGGGTAATACCATTGCTTTTATTATAATAGTTAACCAATGATAACTTTGGAAATCAAAGCAATAGGCCTTTAGGGTGAAAAATTGTGTCATTATGCTTAATTGCCAAACAAAAAATTCCTTTTTTTTCCAACTTAAGGTTCAATATCTATTCTTTTTTTTATGTTAAAATATAAAATTTAAGTTACTAACCACATCCTTCATGTATCTATCCATATTGATTGTAGATGCTTAAAACAATAAAATATCTAAAATAATTTCATGATTCCAGAATTAGATTATATAACCTATATATTTAAAATTTGGTTAAGAAATGTATGGTGTCATGTGTTCCACAAAAAAAATGACTTTGTATGATAAGCATTTAGATGTGAATGGTTAAATATAAAGGCAACTAAAAAAATGTTTAAGTTTATGTTGAAATGTGTGTGCCACATCACGACAAACAATATATATTTTTGAATCCATAATTTATTGAAGTGTTATTTGTGTGATTTTATCATGCATATTTTACCATAAAAGAAGATTATTTAGCCTTTTGCTTAGACCATTAGCTATTGTTAATAATAATTATTTTAAGAATTTTTTTTTGTTGGAATCGGGATTTCAATGTTTGGCAAGTATGCAATTTATGTTTTATCATGTATAATTTAGTTAATGGTATTGAAGTCTCCAAAAAAATGGTCTTGATATTACACAATATGTCAATTTTATGTACCACTATGGTATGAATATATATATATATATATATATATATATATATATGGTTGAAAACACAATTAGGGGAAGTATTTGGATTGTCATAGTTGTATTTTTTTTCAATTCTAAATGATTTTAAACTGTGAAGTTATATTTGAAATTATGGCACTAAGTTTGTCACATAGATAAAATGAAAAAAATGAACTCAAAAAGTATGTTATAATAATATCAAAATAAATATTGAAAAATAAAAAAATATTAAATTAAAAAATTCTCAATTTACAAGAGATTTTAATTTAAAAATATAATGCCACGATTTTTTTTCAAAATTTTAAAATTAATAGTCCATTTCATATTAAAATATTAAAATTTTCAAATAAATTTTCAAACTAATCATAGGTTTAATGATAAATTTAAAAAGTGATCCACCAATCTTTTGATCAAAACATAGGAAATAATTATAATATTTATAGTTTGATTATTACTACAATTACAAGAATTTTAAATAGTGTAAAATATGAACTTTTCAAAATATCAAAAGTGAATAATCTAAGCATGCTCTTACCAATAATGGTGTGCATATGAGTGGTGAGAAAGGAGCAATACCAACAAGTACTCATTTCAAAATAAGGAAGACAATTGATATTAAATCAAATATAAAATGATTTTTCACCAAAGCAACCAACCTCTTTTAATTTATCTTCTAATAATCAACTCTCTAACAATATTCATCACACCAAATCTTAATTTGGACTTTCACATTGAAATCACACCAAATGTGCAATGTTAAAATCTAACAAAATTCACCACACCAAATCTTAATTTGTACTCACTCATTGAAATCACACCAAATGTGCAATGTTAAAATCTAACAAAATTCACCACACCAAATCTTAATTTGTACTCACTCATTGAAATCACACCAAATCTTAATTTGTACTCACTCATTGAAATCACACCAAATGTGCAATGATAAATTGAAGTTGGTGATGAGCATTGGAGGTAGTCTAGCACATCTGGTAGTTAGGCGATCTCATTATTAGGGGGTCTAGTAAATCATGTTACCTTTCGAACTTTTGTACCTACCTACTCCAAGTATTGACCTGTATATCTTATGATGTAATAGCAAATTGGTATTGTCCTTCACACCATTTACATCATATTATATCCTAACTAACAAATCATATACTTGCTGAATATTGGTTTTCATCAATGTTGGTCTGGTACATTCAGGTTCACACCTAACATTAATAATGCTATAGCCTTAATTATAGACCATACCAGCCTTATTTTCACTTTTGAGATACTGGGGCTTATATTAAGGTGTTGCCCTAATATTAAGGTGTGGCAATACCTTAATATGGCATGAAGGTTTGAAGTCCAGGATTGATTCTTGATACCAATCAACCCATCCTCCTTCCTCCTTTGGTATCAGCTGTGAAGTGGGAACTAGTGTATTTGATTTTCGTCACCATGGCAGTCCCTTCTTCAATTTGTTTTTGCTGGTGCTCAAATCTTATATCTATATGTTTAAATAAAAGCCTCCATCTTTGTTTGATATGAGACCTTAATTTGAATGTACTAAAGTCATCTCTAGTTTGTGTCCCAATATTTTTTTAAGGAGTTTTTCCATGTGGCCTAAGTGGCAATCATATATAACAAGATGGCCAAAAATGGCCATCATCTCTAAGAAGATATAGCCAAATCTGGCTCTACACCAGATATGACGTACAGATCTTTAATCAACATCATATATTTATCAATACTGAAAACCAAATGTGGAAATCTGGCAATTTTTACTCTTTTTTTTTCTTTCTTTCCACTTTTGACAATAGAAAACCTCCAAAATACTTCATTTTCTAATTTCTTGTTTTAAATTTCTCTTCTTGGTGAAATTTTGCTAGTAAAAATAAGGCATGGTAGTTACTAAAAATTTGATGACATCAATAGGAAAATCTTATAGCCCAAACAAAATTTAATCTAGGTGGAAAACCTGGTAGCTATTACATTGATACCAATTTTCATAATATATATCAGCTACTGTGTCTATATATATAATATGCATACTCAATTCATAATGCATGGGCTATTTATACTGGTTTGGTATGAATTTTTAAAAAATCCTGGCAAATGTTTTACCAGGATTTCAACTAGGTGACCAACAATGTTGGCACCTTGTTTTGAAAGGAAGAGTACTTCAACCACAATGATAGCAAGAGTTTGCATATGCCAGATCCTCCAACTACAGATACTACCACCTTTTGCATGTGGGGTGTATGAGAGCTTGTGGAGTTTTTGTCTTGGATGACATGCTTGCCCAAGATTCTTTTGAACTATCAAGGTGCCAAAACTATGATAGAGTTATCTGTAAAGTCACCCTCTCTTCACCCTGTCTTTGGGCCTGCTTTCACGCTCTATCCCCTCTTTCAATGGTATCCGCAAAGTAAGGAAAATTTATTAAATCTCAGTATGAAATGCTGAAACTCAGCATTTCATGCACAAGGTTTAAAAGTAGCTAATTATAATAGTTGTACAGGTAGGAGCAGTGAAAATATATGTAGCATCAATGGGGGCGCTCAGGAAAAAGGAAAGACAGGATGAAACTCAGTTTATCACCAAACTTGCTGGGAAAACTAGTTTTGGTCCCAGTTATGCATTTGATGCCCTATTATGCTGAAACTGACCAGTCTTGCATTTGATTATGCATTTGATGCCCCCTAATCACAACACTTTACGGATAACTCTGATAGCTCAAATGGGATGCAGTTTCTCCACCTTAGCAAGTGTGGGATCCTTATTAAATTGCATTCTTTGACAAAGGTTAAATGACAATGTTTGTTTCACCAAAGTGCACAGCTTGATTCAATGAACCTATCAACCCCTAAACATCAGAGAAAGAGAAAACTACAGTGAAAAGTGGACCACATTGGTCCGCCCTGACGTTTAGGGGTAAACAATTAACAAACTACACTTGTACCCCATTTGCAGCTGCATATAATAGACAGTATGAGTGCGACAATGTTGGTAGCAACGTTGGCCAGGTCTCTGGAACTCAGGATAATACCCAAAGGTTTCAGGTAAGGGTAAAGTGAAAAGGACATGACCCATGACTCAATAATCGGATATAAACCCTAACCTAGGATTTGCCTATTTGCACGATCTCAGTTCTAACCTGGAATCTTAGAACGGCGGTTTCTATGTTTTCTTTTGCCTAAAACCATCATCTGAGGAATTTTTTTTTCAAACAAGGTTCCAGTTCTTAGGGCTAAGTGGTCATAGTCATAGTGTCTGATTTTAGATTCGGTGTCGAATTTGAGGTTCTCATATCTAGTAAATAATCTTTCTAACCCCATATCTTTCTAGCTGTCCTAAGACATTAATCATTTCACCTTACAGCAATAAGAGGAGAGTGCATAATATGGAGCCACAATGTGCAGCCCAGTTACAGGCTTGGTTGCCTTGAGATTTTGAGCAAGCAAGAAAATTTGTAGCAAGAGATCTGAGATTGCCAACTCTCTGCAAGAGTTGGCAAGCTGTTCTTGGTCCAGCATTTTTCAAATCATGACTAGATAGATCATTTGGATAATTTGACTCAGCACCCATTAATACACCATCCAATATTGTTTCATTTGACATTTGTCACTCACAAATCGTGACGAACTGGAGATGTCAAAGATGGCTAAGGATCTCACCAATTGGACAATTTGTCTCACAGCTTCCCACAATGTGTCTGGGGCATGGGGATGGGTGGGAGGGAGGGAGGCCGGGTGGGGTTGCAGTGGTTCTATGCCAATAAAATGTGGGAATAATGTCGGCCACATTCTTAATTCTTTATGTTTGTCTTAGTGTTTCAAGGAGAAAAGTTGGCAAGGTCGGTTCTCTTATTTGCATGACAATATCACGTGACCTAGCTGCACAATCTGGTGGCACCTCAATTTAGTGAGACATTTCACTGTTGCTACGGTTTGGGAAGTCCCCAACAATGACAGCATTCAGCAGCTGTGAGTAGAATAGTCCATATGTGGGACTTTAGCAAAGCATGTTGAAGCCCACAGTGCCAATGAGGGATCCCAAGGAGTTGAGAATATAGATCCTGATTGTTCCTGATTGTTCGTGCTTGATTTACAGCACACATCATGCTCATGCAAGATGATCAGGATGGTCACTTTCTTGCCTTTCCTCATTTTCCAGGAGTGTGCCTCAACATAAGAGAGGAATCTAGGAGATTTTTAAGGGGAATTGGGAATCTCTTGCTGATGCATGTAAAGATTTTGAGTATGCCCACTTACAAAGGTCCATTGCTGTCAGAGACAGTTAACTGCAAATCCTGGAGCCCACGAGTTCATATTCTAACATGTTTAATTAGTTTACATTCATTACAAGAGAATGTGATGATTTTTCTCACACAAAATAAAAACACATGGCTCTTGACACATGCGTAAAATAACTTTGTGGTTTTATCCATTACCATGTACAATATGTGATGTGTATTGTGACATATATTAATTTAAAATCACAAATTAACATTAAGTAATGGTACATATTAACAAATGTTACCATTACTTAATACCATTGTGTAATATGTATCATTACTTAATGTCAATTTCTCATTTTAACATGATTTATGTCACAATAAACATCACATATTGTACATTGTAATGGATGAAACCACACAATTTACCTCACACACATGTCACGAGGCATAGCTTTTAATGTGAGAAAAACAATATTCTATTGTAGTGATTGGACCTTAATTGGGTGCCTAAAATGTATATTGATCATTGAAATACCATGTACATGTAGTACATTAATGCCTAGCTTCAATGTTCAAAGAGTGAATTACCCGTCGAATACATTGAATAATGGCCACAGTGAACCAGCACCCACCAGCGCACCATGAAGGATGAATGATAAGTGGTCAGGAAGCAATTTTCTGTTGGGTTCCAGTTCCTTAGCTAACCATGGTGGTTACCTCAGTTGCTTTTTAAAAACTACATCACTACTAACAACTCACAAGCAGGTTGTTAGTAGGTAGGTAATAAAAACAGCACTTACCAATGCATAAACCATCTACTTACCTAGTAGGTATGTATTTTCCTACCTATCTACCTATATATGAGACCTATTTCTTACAGAATTGGTTACCAAGATGAAAACATGTACTTACTCAGGTGAGATTCATCCACAACTGAGTAATAACAGGCATCCAGTGGATGGTGTGCTGGTGGGTGCTGACCGGATTAACTTGTATGTAAATCTGTGCTGGGAAGGGGTGAGTTCACAATGGTTTTTGAAATAAGGAGGACGGGTAGTCATTGAATTCTGATTTTTTTTCAAACAATTGGAACTGGTGTTTCTCTCATTTTGAAATAATTTAAAAAGCAGAATCCATGGTTCTTTATGGATTCAAATAACTACACAACACTAGTGTGAACATAGCTTATGAATTTCCAAGGAGGACATGATTAAGTACATAATAACCTCCATAAAAAATCCCTTTGTTATTTTGGGGATCTACCCCAGGAGGATTTCCCACTCCAAGCTGCCATGGGTGGTTATGTGTCATCCCCCTGCACTCAAAGTGTTTCAATGGTGGCAATTGCAGACTGAGGCTCCTTGGAAGGTGGGTTGTCACTATGGGAAAGGCCCCATGGTCAGGGCATTACCCCTTTGTACCTCAGGCTCCTTGGAAGGTGGGTTGTTACTATGGGAAAGGCCCTATGGTCAGGCCATTACCCCTGTGTACCTCAGGCTCCAAACTGAGTTCCCAGGCCATAATGGCCTGACAGCACGGCCTTCCTTTGTAATCATAGTTCCCCCATCTTACAATGGAAATATAGAATGCAGCTGAATCATTGTAAATTACATCTAAAATTGCACAAATGACAATTCTTGCATAGGCCTTTCATGGGATCTTGGTTGTTACTTGACAGGAACTTTTTAGTATGGTACTTTTCCCACTTGGGTCAGTTAAGTTGCCAGTGCAAATGAAATGCAAGAATATGAAAAGTGTTTGTAGATGGTACTGGTAAGTGCAATATTCAAGGCCCCCTTTTACACTATCCAAGACCCCTTTTACACTAGAGATTGAGCAACATCGACCATTGAAATATAAAATCTTTGATTGGAGGGAAACGTTGTAATGGTGTTACTAGTACTAATTCACTTCATACTATTCATGCCAGCCTTTTTTTTAAGTGGTGAAATTTCATTAGAAAACACTTTTTATTTTAGCCAATTTTTTTCTTTGCTCTTACAATCTTGGAAGCTATCTTGGCTTTTTTTTCTTCATCTCGGCTTTTTTTTCTTAAACCCTAAAAAAACACTGAAAGGTGCAAGAGTAAAACACTGAAGAAATGAGAATGGATGAAAAGACGACATGGAATCCTAATTGTAGAAATAAAGAACTAACAACACTTTGCTTAATGACTCTGTCTCTTGCGGCAAGTTCAAACCAGCAACAATTAAAATAGGGAATGTTCCATGGAGTTCCCAAAACATGAACTCACAGTTCACAATAACAGCAAGTGGACATTCCTCAAAATGCAAGCCGTAATGTACTAAATAATGGCTATTGGGGGGGACATAGCCAAGTGGCGGGTAGCCGCACGCTAGGTCTCACCAATGGCCATTATGTGATGTAATTGTTGCCGGGGTGAGATTCTGCCTCATCAGTAGGAACATTGTACACAATTTGCTAGACCTCTACAGTGTCTCTTTTAGGAACTTTTTTTGCAGCCAAAGTGGCCATCATCTCTAGGAAGATTTAGCCAAATCTGGGTGTAAACCAAATATGAAGTGCAAAACTTCAACCATCCTTTTTTGTTTTTGGCTACACATTGAGAACCAAATATTTAAATTTGATGGATTTTTTTTCTAATCAGATGAGTGTTTGGCACTTGTGCAGGTTTCCAGTTTTCAAGGTTAAAATCACTGGGTTCAGGTCCAGGTTCTTCTAATTCGGACTCAAGTTGACACCTTTTAGTTAGTTGGAATTGGCACAATAATTGAACTGTGCAACTAGTCTTTTTGCTAGATTCAAAACTGAAATCGAAACTGTGAAAAAACATTCTTGAAAAGAGGGTCAAGATTTTTAAGGTTTAAAAGTTGGTTTTTGCAAAGAAGTTGATAAGTAAGCTAAATTTTATAATTAAATATTTATTTTAATTAGTTTTTGAACTCCATACCATAAACCCCCTTTATAATCATGGCCTTGATGACCATCTTTTTTGTGACACTAACAAATGGTGATTTAAATGTGTATAGTTACATTTCATATAAACCTTTACAAGGTAGTGACTATAGGCAAAAAAACAAAATCTTCCAAAATAACATTTTTATGCTAAAATAAAGGTGCCAATTGTTTAAATTGCCTACATGGGTTATTCTAAGTTTTATTATGCATTATTAGACTTGAAGAAGGTTGTGATTTTTGTTTGTTTCAATTTGACAATTTTTAACTATTAGCTTGTGTATCTTGTCAACTAACTTTTTTTAATTGAGATTTTCTATTTTCTTGGCAAGTTTGCATATTTTTGCTCGTTTGCATTAGAAAATGGCTTTTTTTTACCCCTCTTCAACTAGAGTCATTGTTGTTAGTTTGGACAACTTGGAAAAAAAAACAACACCAACATTGCCAAAGGGAGCTACAATTTACGAAACCACAATATTTGCCATAGATATTCCCCATTATAATCATATTTATAAAGAAAGCTTTGCAAATATTTTGTGCTATTAATGAATGTGATAGTGATTTTAAATAATGGTGTTTCTTATTAAAATAGACAATTACCCAAAAATGTGACACAAACAAGAATGTGACTAAAAGGGGCATGATTATAAATGGGGTTTATTATATTTACATAGAGCTTTGTTTTAATTTGTTGTAAAACTCTCTATCCATACTATCTTTAGCATTGAGGTGTGTGTAATCTGTACATTGCATTGAACTTGATTTTTGAATTAGGGACTGTGAAAAAATGTGTTATAAATCAAACCAAAGGATTTAGATATTTGAAAAACTAGGCTCAAACCTAACCCAAAAAACCTCCAAAATAACGTTAATTAGGATTGAAAATCTTGTAAGAAGCAAGAACCATACAACATTGGAACATACTAATGTTGGGTGATTTGTTATTTTGACCAAACACTTGCTGAAGGTTAGATCAAGCATATAATCATATAACTAGCAAAGGCCAAAATTGAAAGCCTTAACCTTGGAACTTGGAAATTTTTTTAAATCAAACAATTGACAAAAAAACCCAATGTTTCTTTCATTAAAGCCAATGTTTATTTGAGGTTTTTAAATTGACCACTATTGACTAGTTGCTTGATTTTATTTTTTTCAAATATTAGGAATTAATGATTCTTTGAATAATTAAATAATTGCCCAATAAGGCATATTATGATTAGGGTATCACTTCTTGGACATAGGATTTAAGGATTTCATTTTTGCTATTTACCAAACACAAGATTTACATGGAATCAATTTAAGTATGAAAATTTGGTTAATTCAAATTATGAAAATTCATATGGTGGTGGTGTCTTTTCACATATGAATGTATTTATGCATCAATATTTTGGTAAGAAATCACAAATACAAAAAATGAATACATAAGTTTCTATAGACAAGTTGACATGTTTTCTTGCATGATTATTTCCTACAAATGTAACTTACAGTTGGGATCACAAAATTTAAGTTTAATGAATATAAAGAATCAACCAAATGATTAAAAAAAAAAATCTTTTACCTTACAACCCTTTTGGAATGAATTGTGTTATCTTTAAAAGGTTTTTGTATCATATATGATCTAATCAAACGCATTTAATCAACATTGTTAATTTACATACATGTAAGCATTGTTCATCCATGAAACAAAAGTAAAGTCAATTGCATTACTTAATGCATTCCTTTTGATTCTTTTAAAATGAAAATTATATTTATGATAAGAATTCAAATTACTTTTTAAAAGTCAAAAGGACATTTATATTGTATCCAATTCATTTAAATTTTATTTTATTAGTTTAACATGACATCATTCTTTTTATAGGCATACAACAATCCAATATGATTCTAAAGCAATAAAAATTATAAAAATCCAAAATAAATTTTTATAGGTTTTTTTTTTTTTTGGGGGGTTACACAATCTTTTTGGGTACCCTAACCATGGATATACCCAATAGTAGAACAAACCAATGTTGATAGCTTCCCTAGTTTAGAGTGTCAAACTATGAGGTTCAGGTTCTTATGACCTAAACCTGAAATGGCATTCCTTTAATGGAACTAATCCTTTGCTAGAACCAAAACCAAAACTGCAATCTTTAAGGTTTAACTTCTTGAAGTAAAAACAAGTTGAACTTTTTTGAAAAGTTGTTAAGTAAACTAGATTTTAGTGAATAATTGATGGCTTTTGATTAGTTATACCTATGCATATCCAATTTTAATTTGTGTAAATCTTTACAATTATACAATATGCAGTCTTGAGAGTGTGCAATGTGTCCATGGAATCAAACCCAATTTCGAACCAGGTTTGGAGGTGTGTCCATGGAATCAAACCCAATTTCAAACCAGGTTTGGAGGTTCTTCAATTTGAAAAAATGTGTTCAAATCAGAATCATAGGATTTAGAAATATGAAAAATTGAACTCAACCCTCCACTTAGAGAATCTAGAAAAAAAAATGTCATAATGGGGATCAAAGGTTCTCTTAAAAAGAAAAACTGGCCAACATTAGAATAGACCCCTGACAATTATCGAGGTTGCTGATTAGGGTTCATAACTGTAATTCTCTACAAATCAAAAGAAATGATTCTCATATATAACCATGGATCACTAAGAAATTGAGAAATCAAAATTAAACTGGATGATCTCTACATAGTTCTCGCATGAAAACCAAGAGCTCTTTGAGGTTTTGCAAAGGAGCCAGAACCACGGTTTTTGATTCTAAAAAATTGGAATTGACAGTTCTCTTTTTCTGATATATTAAAAAAGGTGAAGCTGACGGTTATTAACAAAATCAAATACCCACACAACATTGATAATTACGCTGCACTCTACCCCTAGAACATGCAATCTGTTCCTCCCTAGTTTTGGGGGCAATGATTCATCCAGAATCGATGATTGTTAACAAAATCCAATACCAACCCAAAACACTCCTAATTACAACACACTCCACACATAGAGTCATTCAATATGTTCCTCCCTATTTTGAGGGGAAGGGTTCATCTCAACTGAAGGTTATTAACAAAATCAAATATGCAACTAAACACCAATAATTACAGCAACACACTCCACCTAGAATCATTCAATTGGTTACTCCCTATATTGGGGGTGGGAGTGGTTCATTGAAAACCGGAAGTTATCAACAAAATCAAATACCTACCCGAACACTCATGATTACAGCACACCCAACATGTAGAAATCATTCAACCAGTTCCTCCTTATTTTGGGGGGAAGAGTTCACCACATATGAGTGTGGGGGGTAGTGTTTTTCCTTTTTCCTTTTTTACTTATCGAAGTTTTGACGAAAATCAGCAAAATTGGTCGAATTTACACCAAAGAACCAAAGTTTTCCCAAATTTCTTTGTCAGAAAATTGCGAAATTTCGCCAGGAAAAAAACGCCGGTGGGGGCGGGGGTTGGGGTTAGGAGGGTGATGATTTCACGGCGGCAATCTGGCCAGTTCCAGCGCCGTAAACCAGTGCACCGGGCTCCGGGCCACCGGCCGCTTTTGTGTCGGGGAGTGCAGAACGCGCAGGAATGGCCAACGCCGTGATTCGCAGTCAGTCGGCACGGTTATGGCGCTCCCACTTCCGCCGTTTTAACTTCTCTAAAAAGAGTTAGTGGGTCATCATCGTCAACTCTGCCCCTTAGCTCTCTCTCTCTCTCGTGCTAGGGCCCAAAATGGTGATAAATAGTTTTGGAAATAGAAATTTCATGCAGTCAATGCGAAGGCTCAGCATGCATCCATGATGGGCCTTGTTTTTCCTTTTGAGGTGAGGTGGGGGCAGTTTTTTTTTTTGTTTTGTTTCCTTTCCTTGTTCGTAATGTGTTCCCAACATGTTCTCATCATGTTTCTTTGAGGTTCTCAAGTTCCCAAGTTGTTCCCTAAGGCGTTCCCAATAGCACCTCAATTTTATCCCATATGGTTTGCCCAAAGTTGAACACTCATGTATATAAACTGAAAAGGTATGCTCTTGAGGAATACATTTATTTTGTAACTGGGGGTCCAAAGAGGTGCTTCCATTGGGGAGTGCTCAATGTTCCACAAAAATTGCTCATGGGCCAATGAATATGGCTCTTTCCCAAGAAAAAGTTCATTAAAAATGAGGGCACCCATGATCTAATTAATATGAATCACACTTACATCGGTTTGTTGTAAACCTGATACTGTGGAACATTTGAATAATGACAACAGTCCATTCCATTGTAATAATAGGTAGGTATAGGGACTGGGAGTAATCAAGCCAATTCCAATCTGAACTCAAGGCTTAGGGTTCAATCTCTACAAAAAGACCTGAATGTCTGCAGAATGTCGTCTAGTTATAAATTAGAATGCTTTGTCTCAATTTTAGCTTGCACATTTAAAATGCACCTAAGTTGTAACCTAAGTTGAGTTTTTCTGGGCCTAGGCAAATCTAACATCTAATTCCTATACCAACATCAACAGAAAACCTCAGCCGTTTTCTTTTGGCCTGATAATAAGTTTTAATTGTTCTTCCACAAAATGGGTGAACATTTTGTGTAGGATATTTGTTGGGTAGGTGTAATTGTTCCTCCACAAAGTAGATAAACATTTTGAGTAGAGTAGCACCGACCCCAGGAGCAAGGTGTTCCTGAAATAAGCCAAGGGCACTTATTTCAGGAATGACCCACTCCAAAGCTGTAGGCAAAAGAAATTTAAATAAAAAATCACATGATATTTGATGGGTATCGTGAAAACAATGAAGAAAAGAGATGGGGCATTTCAAAAAATGGAGCACTCGGCCCTTTTGCAGAGGAAATCTTTTATGATTTCTTTTTTTCATAATGTGACCTCCAAATACATTATTTCCTACTAGTTCTTTACATTTAAAAAAAGTTTCCTTGTTTTGCATAAGGACATTTTGTTTTAAATTTTTTTCTCCCATTTTGAAAAGCTTATCTAATTTTCACAACATGGAATGTTATGATCCCCAAGTGTTACTCTACACAAGAATTCATTTATATTCAACTTCATTCATTTATTGTAAAGTGTGTTCTCTACATTTTCATGCATTCCTATGTCAGTGCTTACAATTATCAATGTCACCACACATACAAAACATAACATGAAAACACCTTGAATGATACATCATGTCCAAACCAAAATGGTCACTCACTTGCAAAGGAAACAAAGAATTCAAGCCCAACATTTTCACACCCAAAAATGCAAAAACTAACATTATGCATAAAAAAACATAAAAACTTGTAAAGTGTGTTGGGAATTTCAAATCACTATTGATGATTTGAAATCACACAAAGTATAATTATATCTCATTCACAAAATATTTCGAACTTTGTTCACACTTAAACTAATTTGAGATAAAAACTCAAACAACTAAACTAACTTGATTTATTCCTAAGTGATTGGGACCTAGTTGGGTAGTTAAATTAACACATCTAAAAAAACCTTTCAACTTAATATGATTGCAAATTAAATATGCATGCAACCTGTAACTTTCAAAAAAAGAAGGAAAGAATAAGTACTATGTAGGAATAAGGCTTTCAATCATTCCACCTCATATTACACCTTATTCATCACATAGCACTTGCTCTAGATGGATCATCCTTGTCATACATGATCTTCCTTAGTTCTTGCAATACATTACTATGTACTGTTGGGTCTTTTTATTTTAATACATGCTTGTTTTTGCCATGTTTTTTTCAGATGCCATAAACATAAAAAAATGGCAATGTCTGGCCATATAGTCTTGCAAGAAAGAAAATGCATTATATATGAAACTTGGTGGATTTAAATACAATCAATGTTGATGCATGGTACATCCGTTGGGGTAAGCGGCATGTATAATAGGTAACTGGCAATTTGTTGGATAGAAAGGGGGAAAGGATAAAGATTTTACTTGATGTAGTTGATTTCCCCTTGGACATAATCAACAATGAAAACATTGGGATCCCATGATGGGTGAATATTGTGAATGCTTTTATTCAATGTGTGTGTCCATGGTGTCAAATCCTCTTGTTGACAATGTGATGTGATGTAATATGCTACATGAATGTCATTGTGCCACTGGTCAAACACTATCATGCTGGGCAAACTCATCCTTGGGTGGTACTACAAGGAACCATCTCAAGGAATGGTTAAGGAGGCAAAAACAACTAAATAATTTTTCTAGGCCCTTTTCCTTAAATGTTTTCATAATTATAAATATCATTTTTTCATGTTTATCAATTGCATGCTTTAATATATGGCTTGAAGTTTATTTGAGAATTAAAAAAAATTATAATCCTAATTAAAATGACCCCTTAAAAATCAACATTCTCAACTTTGGAAATTCATAACTAAATCATATTTACTCCATTAATTGCCAAATAAAAACCTAAAACTAAAGTGACTTCCGAATTACCTTAGGGAAAAAATTCATAAATCATGTTCCAAATTTTTGTTCCTAAGTAAAAATTTCAAGGAAAAAAAAAAGTGTTACGTTTCTGAATTTTTTTCTAAATGCAATTATTAAAAACATCAAAATACACAATATTCTTGATATTATTGAGATTTCAAAATCTATGGAATCTAATAAATTTATTTTAAAAAAAATTTTATGAAAATGTTCATTTAAGTGTTTCTTACAATTTTTCAAAGTTTAATGGCTATAAGAAAATTAAGGTGTGACATTTTTAGTGGTACCACTCAAGGATAAGATTTTCTTAGTATAAAGGGGGAACTGCCATGATTCATAATAAAGATATGTCAGTTAAACATTGACAAGAGATGTAATGAATGACTTATTGACAATTTCAAATTTTAACATGTTTTTTTTTTTATGTTCGTTGATTTGTCCTATTAAGGTTTCAATGACATTAGACTACATATATACTAGTGTATTAAATCACATGTGCATGTATTATGTATCACCTTTTTTTCATTTGTCCCAAAGGTTGCATAAACTACAACACTTCCTTGGTGTCCATGTTTAATCATCATCTCCCTTCACCATGGTGTTTGGATACCTAGAGTGAAAGGTTGTTTTGCCTAGTGAAACCACCATCCACCTTCACCCTAGTTTCTTGATAGTAAAACACTAAATCGTTGTTTTGTTAAACTTACATATGCACACTTTTTGCATTGTTCTTATATAGCTAGTATGTTTCTTGAGCCAATTTCCCAGATAACACCCTAACATCTTGTTTAATGAGGAACATGTCTCTATTTAACTCACATGTCCTTAACATGATGTTCTTCACATGTTGTTTATGTTTTGCCATAATTTGAGACACTATGAATCCAAGCCTTGGTTGTTCCATCACAAAATCCTTGATCTATTTTGATAAATGGATAGCAAATGCATATTTATCACCCATCTTTAAGTCCCCATGGACATGTAAACCATCTTGATTAACATGATTTCGTTGAATGAAACATAATTTTAATACATGTTTAAGCAAATGTAATGTCTTAATGGTGAATTCAATTTTATAAATCCTCTTTTTATAAAGCCACCCCATTTCTTCCTAGAATTTTGTGTACCCTTGTGGCCTGTCCCTGATGGGATTACTTTTCCATTGATGTCCAATATTTTTAGAATTGCATTGTGGTTTTTTGTAATATCCTTCACAACATTTGTGAGATCATTAAAACCATATTTACATTGGTACCTAGAAATAACTAACTAACCAATTTTGTGCTACCTATGAACATATATTGCATTACAAAACAAACAATTAATCACATATTTCATGTTTATAGAATAATAAAATTAATTCATCAGATGGTGAACATCACATCTAAACATGTATAATATGTATGCAAATCTTGGTGCATAAATGTAATAGAGGTTAAAATTTAAACCTTGAAAACTCATAAGCATTATCTATTGGTAGTTGTTGCAAATCATTGTCAAGGTGCATGATGTGTTTTTTGCAAAGAAAACGACATCATCCACCATTTTTACCTTCTTCACTAGCTATGAAATTAAGCATTCAAGTTGTGGGGATGAATGCAACTTCAACAAGGTAGGGCCTTGTTGCATCCTAGTGTGTCGAATGATGACTTCCCACAACAAATCTTCATGATCAAAAGGCCCATCTAATGGTGTTTGAATTACATTTTCTAATGCATGCAATTCAACTTGATGAACATGTTCATACAAGGGCAACTTCCCCTCCATGCCTACAAAAACCATTGTAAAAGATATTAGTTTCTATGCACCTTACATTCAAATTATGATAATCAACATACAATGAGTTAAAAAATGGTAAATCTTTTGATTTACATAGAATTAAGTCACAATGACATGTGAAAAATTTGTAAAAATGTTAAAATTGTGCTCCAAAACACCCATGGAATGACACAAGAAGATCATGTGAAGAGGAAGTTCATATCAAGCTTGATATGCAAAAGGTTGAAAAATGTGACCCCAAACCCTAATTTGCAAAATAATCCTCATTGGAAGTTCAACATATATTTATAATAAACTAAAAAATGCAAATATCAACTATTAAAAGTCAAAAAGTGGTGAAAAATGTGTAACACATGTCAATTTCTCCCATATGCAGAAATTTCTTTCTCAAGTGTCAAATATTGAATGTATTACTCACACCACATGTCAGTAGCATGGTGGTGCTTCTGATGTATTAATAGCACATGGTTAATAATAATTAGTTATAATATAAAAACTAATGGTAAGTGTATACTAGGTGTCAAATTTTCATATGTAAAGTTTGTTTCTCAAGTGTGAAAATACATTTATAATACATTCAATGTATTGCTCACACCATCTATTACTAATTAGTAGCATATTAGTGGTGCATTTCAATTAAATTAATTATTTTTTATTTTACCCATACATTTTGAAATGTGACAACCTCTTGTCCATTTATTTTGAAAAAATTCCCGTTCTTTTCATGTTTAGACATGTTGAAAAATCTTTAGTGTATCAATGACATATGGTTAATAATAATGAATTATAATCAAAAAATGATTGTAAATGTATATTAGGTGTCAAATTTTCATATGTAAGGTTTGTTTCTCAAGTGTGAAAATATGTTTATGATACATTCAATGTATTGCTCACATCACATCTTGATAATAGATTAATGGTTTTTAACAAAATTAACATTTGTTTTACCTTACTTATAAACTTGGAAATGTGTCCATTTATTTTTTTAAATTATTGTTTTTTTTAATGTTTAGAAGGGTTGAAAAAGTCTTAGTGTATGAAAAGATTATTAGTGTATCAACACATCATTAATATATCAATGAAGTTTTAGTGTATAAGTAACATATGGTTAATAATAATTAGTTATAATCAAAAATGAGTAAATTTATAGTAAGTGTCAAATTTTCATAAGTAAGCTTTATTTTTCAAGTGTGAAAATATGTTTATGATACACTCAATATATTGCCCACATCACATCTTGATAGTAGATTATGAGTTTTTTACTAAATTAATAGTTGTTTTACCTGACCTATAAACTTGGAAATGTGGCCACCTCTTTTCCATCTATTTTGAAAAAAATCCTACTTTTTCTATGTTTAGATGGGCTGAAAAATCTTTAATGTATTAATAAATCCTTGCTATTTCAAAAACATATGATAAATTATAGTTAATTATGATCAAAAAGTGGTGTTAAATGTATGCTAGGTGTCAAGTTTTCATATCTAACCATTTATTTCTCAAGTATAAAATATTTGTAATAGATTCAATGTATTGTTCACACCATGTGTCAACAATAAATTGGTGGTTTGGTACTAAATTAACAATTACTTTACCTTACCCATAAACTTTAAAATATGATAATATCTTATCCATGTATTTTCAAAACTTAATGTATTGATATTTTTTGATACATTAACAATTATAGTATAGTAAAAAAATATTTAGATGTTCATCTATAAAATTTTTTTATGCATGTAGTCGTTTTGAAATTTTCCCCACCCTTCCTTACACAATACATATGTACAATAGGATTTATGTTGATGATATAACATGATGCATGATGACATAATGCATGATGCAATATGATGCATTGATATATTGCCATTTGGATACACAACAAAGTAAAAAAAATTACCAATACTCCCTGGAATATTTACTACTAAATAAAAAAAGATTTTACTAATAATTACCCTGTTTTCACTCACATGCACTCATTTTCACCCTTGGGCAGGATGCCCCTGACTTCAAAAAGGTACTAATGTAGGCACCTGGTAGGCACCTGCCCTCAAAACCTGGCGATCATTTTATGCTGGGGAGCTTGTTGAGGGGCGGAATATTTCCTTTGTACACTCTCTGAGTCAGATTGGGTGAAGATTTGTGTTGTAAACAGTCTAGTCTGTATTGATTGTCATCATGTGTATGGGCTAGGTCAAGTGCTATGTTTGTTTTGTGAGCAATGTATCCATTAGGATTCATGGTAAGTGAACTGTAGTGTACAGTGTTAGCTCTTTTTGTTTCTCATCTGAGAATTAAGGTGTTCAATGTGCGAATTTGGAAATCTGTGACAAATGAGAAAGCTGGCAAGTGACCTGTTGAGCTCATGAAAATGAGATCAGAGCGATCTGATTTCTCTTGAGACCCATAGAAGTAGAAGTAACATCATGGCATCAAGTTTTGGACATACAGATTGTGATGCTTATGATAATTTGTTTGTATCATTTTATTGAACTTGTGTTACTATGTTTCAACAATGTTACTTCGACCACGAGGTTTGTATGTAACCCGAAACTCCTTCCCCCCCCCCCCCAACAATTTTTTTGTTAAAAGAGGTTTATAAGGCATCGACTATGAGACTGAAAGCCTATGGGAAATTAGGGTTCACAAACTTTGGTGGTGGGCATAATGCTTGGGCCTGGGTGGACACATGACCCAACACATGAGTTGGGGAAAATGAGTTTGGGTGGCGAACTCCCCCCCCAAGAAAACCTGGGTCAAACGACCTTTTCCTTTGTAGCTTTGTACCAGGCGGTGGGGTGTTAGATTTACTTGGGTGGACCAGCGCCTACAAAGTTACCATGGTAAAATAAAAAGCCCTAATTTTGTATACCTAGCTGCTTCTAAACATTGTAAACATCAGACTGGCGAAATTAGCCTAAACTTAGGAAGCTAATTGTGAAGGCATCATTCACAAATATAAGGTGCCTTACGAATCAGCCATTTTCATTGGCAAAATTAAAAACAAAAAACTCGAAAGTTAAGTCACATTGGAGGTTTTCAGTTGCCAGAAGTGAGGAAAAAAGTTAGTAAAAATCACCAAATTTTTTAATATTTGATTTTCAATGTGTAGCCAAAAATATGGAAAAGATGATTAAAGATTTGTATTTCGTATTTGATTTAATACCAGATTTGGCTTAAATCTTCCTAGGGATGATACCCACTTTTTCTACATCTTCCTATGGATGATTGTCACCTTGGCTACACAAGCAAAAAATTCCTGAAAAAAATACTGTTATAAATGCACAAGTAACAGTAGTGTTTTCAGGAATTTTTGCTTGTAATAATACTAAAATTCCTAGTACTAGGAAATGAAATTTCTCCAAGTGCATTTACATCCAAAACAGGTGCAATAAATTGCAGCCATGGGCAATAATAGTGTAAGATCCCCCCATGCTAATAACAAAGTCATTACACAAGCAATTAATGAAAGTAAGGTGGGATGGTGTGCTACTTTATTCTCTTCCTTTATGGCAATGGCAGCTACATTCCCGGCCTCATTAATTTCAGGCTCAGCGGCCACTTCAATGCTTCCTAGAACTCCATTACTACTAATTCACCAGGTGTTATTATATAGTAGTAAACTATAAGTTCAGCTTTTGGGAGCTTCAATGAAACATTCCTATTTTAACTACCTAGTACAGTAATTTTAATTACTTTTTGAAAATTCCATGTCGCAAAAAATAGAATAATCTTGAATGTTTCAAGAGATTCTTTCATTTCCTTCACAAAAAAAAGTTTCTTTGAAAAAAAAGTTATTCAAAAAAATTTCAACATTTTTCCAATTAATCTAAATTAGTGTCCCAGTTGCTAGTTATCAAGACATTTGGGTAGTAGTTGTTCCTAGGTTTGGATTTTGTCAAAAGGGGAATGTTCACTAGGTGTTGGTCTTGTGAATTTTAAAATGTTCATTATTTGGGAGCTTCATGCAACATTTTCTGTTTAAATAATTTTGAATTCTAAAACCTCTGGTCTGGATAACCTAAAACCTAACTTGGAACCTGATCCTAGCAACCCTGGTTTGAATGCCCTCACCAGGGTCAGATAGGAGAGTCATTTACCCCATAATTAAGTAGCCGGCTTTCTTTATGATCCAATGCCAAGAAATTCTGTTGAAAACTTGAGAACTCTAGTTTATAAGTTGCCAAAGAGTTAATGGTCCTCCTCCCTAGTCACTTGAAGACAATAGAAAGAGATTGCAGGTTTGTTAATATTGTGGCAATGCACATGCAGTAGGAGGCATTGCAGTCTCATTAGGCAAACATGTTTTAATAAGCATTTAAATTATTTGTTTTGCCATATATTTTGTTAATTTACCATTTGGCAAATTTCTAGAGGATTTGTAATGAGCAATATAGCAATCAAAAGAAGAGTTGCACTTGACATATTAAGTGCATGAATTGAAATGTTGTTAGATTCAAAGCAATTCTCTATTTTTCCATATTATAAAAAAAAATTGGATCCCTAGAGTGAAAATGAAAGCGTAAAGAATGTGGGTTTATTTTAGAGATGTGCTCGGTGGGTCGAGTTGTTCACTTTCACACAACCCATCATACATAATAAGAGCCATGTTCTAAACTTGAAGCATGTTTCAAGCAAACATGTTTAAAGCATTTAAAAAATTATTTTACTATTGTTTTGTGAAGTCTTTATAACGTTAATAAAAAATTTTTGGTTATTTTTATGCAAACTCCTAGAGAATTTGTTATGAGCTATGTAGCAATAAGAAATTGATGAATCTAGGTGATGTTCTAGAAGAGTGGGGCTTTACATTCTCCCATATAATTATTATAAAATTTGGCTCTCCAGAGTGCAAATGGAAGAGGAAGGAAGAAGGTATTTTGGAACTTGCAAAACAGAAGGGTAATTTTATGAGTCTTCTGCTTCTTCATCCTCTTCTTGTTCACTTTGACACACCCATGAAAGCCGTGAGCATTCAGAGTTTTGCAGTGGATGCTCTAGTCGGGTTGAGAGTGTGTTTCTCCTCTCCAACTGCTGCACATGCTGCGTGTTTCTGTGTCAAACATTCCAGAATATCACCGGGCCCTGAAGTGTCTTGAATAGATTTGTAGTAGCAAGCTTCTTGAAAGCTTTGAGTTGAACAACAGTTGAGAGCTAGCTGCCTAGTTTTTGCTCCAGGGAGTTTAATATATTATGTCCTTTCCTCGCACAGCTGCTTTTTGGAACTGGAGGCTTCAAGTGTCTCTTTTGGTTTCTAGTTCGGGTTGTACAGAACTTTGGGGCTTGATGTGCTTTTTTGCACATGCAGTAGCATGCTCCTCCGGGAAGGATGAAGCAGTTGCAGAGCTAGACAGTATTCTGGAGCGACGTTTGAGTGCGTGTTGTTGCTGAATCTTCTTTCTGTGACGAGGGCAAATTTCTTCGCTGTACGCGCATTTTGTAGTGGTTCTTTATACTATTTGGAGCTGCCTCTAGATTTTTCGGAGTCATGGAAGCGGCTAAGGAAACATCAGGCAGCTTTGATTCCTTCTCTAGTTTGGGAACTTACTGGCGCGCACTCTTGCATACGCCTCATCGCGTGTGGCAAAGAGGTTGCGCTGTCTCTACAGTCACTGACCAGATGACAGAGGTAAGGAAATCCAAACATGCATCTTCATAGCCAGAGGCAATTGATCATAGTGCTTTCTAGCGGCTGTTGCTCATTCAATCTATGATCTCTAGGAAAAGAACAATTATTGCTGCACATGCAGCTATAGCTTCGTAGACATCATTCAAATTCGCCGTATATTCAACTGGGAATCTATTGTGTTTGCATGCGTCCTGGCGGCGCGGTAGAAAGCTCATGTGGCAAGTAGTCGCGGCGGGTGTTCATAGACGGCCATATTTTTTTTCATCTGCAGGTGAAAGCTCGGTCGGGAGCGGAGATGGATCGCAAGCTACAATGGTGGGACGTGATAGCGTTAGGAGTAGGGGGAATGGTGGGAGCGGGCATCTTCGTCACCACGGGCACCGCAGCTCGCGACCACGCAGGACCGGCTGTTGTGATATCCTACTTAGTGGCCGGAATCTCTGCGTTGTTGTCGGCTTTTTGCTACACGGAATTCGCCGTGGAGATGCCTGTTGCTGGCGGTGCATTCAGCTACCTGCAAATAACTTTCGGTGAGCACTAGAGCCACCGCATTGTTGTTCTCATGCTCGAAGCTTCTCGCTCGAAGATTTTTTTTTTTTCTAAGTGTCCTGATGTCCTAGAAAAACTCTTCTCTTTCGAGAACATTTGTCTAGTAGGAAGCATCTGTTGCTCACATATTCCGCCATGGATCCCTTCTTGTCTTTGCAGGAGAGTTTCCAGCGTACATAACCGGAGCAAATCTGTTGATGGAGTACTTGTTGTCGAACGCGGCTGTAGCGCGCAGCCTCACTTCCTACGCCGCTAGTGCCTTTGGAGTTCTTGAGGCGAACGCCTGGCGCGTAGAGATCAAAAACTTCGCGGCTCCGCCGGGTTTCACTCACCTCGACTTCCTGGCCGTTGCCGTAGTTGTCGTCCTCACCGTTTGCTTGTGCTTCAGGTACGAAGAGCAATCGCGTTATATTCCCGGCTTCTTTCGAGTTGGAAGACTCCAAGGTTTTTCTTCATGTCCGTGGCGTCTTTGAGCTGAGTTTTGTGCCGTGTTGATCTTGTGTCCCTTGACCTCATCAGCACGAAGAAAAGCTCCACCTTCAACATGGTGATGACCGTGCTGCACATAGTCTTCGTGCTCTTCATCATCGTCGCGGGTTTCGTGAAAGGCGATTCCAAGAACCTCACGACGGCAGGAGCTGCTGCTGCTGCTCCAATGGATGACGCTACCAGCAGGAGCGGGTTTGCACCCTTCGGAATCCGAGGAGTCTTCAACGGGGCAGCGATCGTCTACTTCAGCTACATCGGCTACGACGCCGTCTCCACCACTGCCGAGGAGGTGAAGAACCCCGCCAAGAACATGCCTCTCGGAGTCTCTGGCTCCGTCATTATCGTCACCATTCTCTACTGCCTCATCGCCCTTGCGCTCTGCATGCTGCAACCCTACGACATGGTAAGCTTGAAGAAGAAATGAAACAAGCCCCAGTACAAGCTTGCAGGAGCTCAGGCTGATGTAGTGCAGTCCCAGACTTTGTGGATCTTGGCTTGGTTTTGTCAGAGAATTTAAGTTTGCACTTGACCTTCAGAAGATGATCTTGCTGCATCTTCTGGTGATGTGCAGATTGATTCTGGAGCTCCTTTCTCGACCGCGTTCCGGCAAATCGCAGGCTGGGAATGGGCATCAAACTGCATAGGAGCTGGTGCGAGCCTTGGCATCTTGACGTCGCTGCTGGTGGCGATGCTGGGACAAGCTCGCTACTTGTGCGTCTTGGGTCGCGCTCACGTGGTGCCTTACTGGTTCGCCACCGTCAACTCCTTCACAAACACACCCGTGAATGCAACAATCTTCCTGGGTAAGTAGAAGCCATCATCAGATCCAAACTTTTCTTCACAGAATTCCAGAGTTCAGCTGTCTCAGAGAAAACTCGCATCTTGCTCTTTGACATGAGTGAGCATTGTGCTGCAGGTATGTGCACAGCATTGATTTGTTTCTTCACAGATCTGCAAGTGCTGCTGAGTCTGATCTCCATCGGCACGCTCTTCGTGTTTTACATGGTGGCAAACGCTCTCATCTACAGGCGACATGTGGTGGTGGGGAAGACGAATCCACTACCAACTCTTGCCTACCTCACAGCTCTTACAACTCTAGCAGCCTGCTTTGTCATTGTCTGGCAGAGCATGGACAGCACTAGTACTGTTGCAACAACAACGACAACAAGCGTCAACGACAACAGTTACAGCAGCTGTAGCGGATCTGCTGCATTGCTCCTTGTTTGCTGTGCAAGTCTTTCCATCTTCATCACTGGTGTGTTTTGGTGGAAGGTGCCGTCTGTGCACAAAGGAAAGGAATGGACTGTTCCTTGCATGCCATGGATTGCTGCTGCTTCCATCTATCTCAATGTCTTCTTGCTGGGTTCTGTTGACACTGACTCTTATATTCGGTTTGCAATCTGGACTGCTCTTGCTGTTGTATTTTACTTTGTTTATGGTGTGCACTCCACCCATGATGCTGAGATGCGAGCATTGGATCTTGAAGATCTGGAAGAAGATCATCAAGTCACGACCTGCAAATCAACTGCCGGATACTGTAGCTGCTTGATCTCTTTGGTGGTTGAGTTCAATTCTGCAACTGAGGATCATGTTACAGTAAATATGATGGACTCAAAGTTGCCAAGTTCAGGAAATTCCTCGACTGCTCAAAGCTTAGATATCAATCCTCCAGCTGCAACTTGTGACACAAGCTGTTTCGAACCTCAGCTTATCAACCCTAATAATATTCCAGCTGTGAGCCCAGAGTACATAGCCATTCCAGCTTCAAGGAGATGATCAAGAAGATGTGCATTGGATCTTCCTGTGAAACTCAGCACATGTCCTAGAAAAAGTTGAGAGAATTCCAAACTTTTTGTTTTGTGGACTTGAACTAGATGTATAGCCTAGCTAAGATGGGTCATGGGTTGGGCTGCTGCTGGAGGAGATCTTTTAACTTGGGAGATAGAAATTTTATGAACTTTACTTGGAGCTCTATTTTTTTGGAGCTTTCCTTGGAGCTCTCTTCTTCTTCCCTCACACAAGTACTTAGGGAATTTCAGAAAGTTTAGGTTCTCTAGGTTACAATCAAGTATATCGGTCTCTCTTGAAGAGGGCTGATTCTGCCACAGCTGATCTCAGAAATAACTTGCTCTGAACATGAGTGGCTTGAGTGTAAAATTATTATTTCATCCTACAAATTACACATACTTCACATGGGACCCAAGTGGGGATTCTGTGCCACTTTCGACCACTTAAATTATGTCGATCATAGTCATGTGCAATTCTTGTGCTGATAATGTTGGTCTACTATATTATGGATCTAATGTTACCATTGAGTCGAATAACTTGGGAAGGAAATACTACATTGGAGCTGCATTATAGATTTCCAAACAGAATTTTAGGGTTTGTAGAACTAAGTTAAACGTTGGTGAGCTTTTCCAATTCAATCAGCTTTAAAACATGCACATCGTTGTTGAAGTAAATCTGGAAATGTGCTTTAAGTTGCAAACTGGGTTAAATTACAGGAATAAAATGAAATGATGATACAACTGATGCAGTAGTCCAAAGGTCTTAATAATCATATTATGAAATTCTGCTATCTTAATATTCCTAAATTGTCAGCAACACCATCGACTGCTCAGCAGCTTAATAGTGTGCCTTGGCCCACTTAATATTGTGTTTTCTTAGAGTAATGTGGTGGACTTTCTTATCAAAACTCCAAACAGTGCATGTTTCAAAGACACAATTGCAACATAGCCCAAGAGGTATATACAACACAATTTGGCACTTCATTTGAAAAATCAAAAAGTCTGGTATTACACACTTGAATTGACCTTGTCCAAAACTCAGAAAGCTGAAAATTGGGAAGCACCCAGGCTGCATGTCGCTGAATAGTTCTACCTTCTTATCCCAGCTTACTCCAGAGGATGCCATAATACATAAATTACTTCCTAATTTTCCTAGCTTTGTCCCTAGTTGGAGACAAAGTCAAAAGTTGGAGGCTAAGGGCTATTTCCTTGATCTCAGGTGTATAGTCTCAAGGTACAGACATAGTTATTTTATACCAACAATTTTTTTTAATCTCAGGTGTAACTTGGTCTTACTTCGGAATGTTAGAACAAGAAGACCCATTCTTCATGGTGATGCTCAAACTACACAGTGAGTTGTAGACTAGCTGGCTTAATCAATACCTTGTCCTGATGGCAAAAACAATTGGGTAGGGTTGCAAATACGGAGTTTGGGTACCATGCATAAAATATTACAAAACTGAAGCTGGACTATTAACAAACTTGGAAGATGTTTGTATACATACCGACAGGTTGAGTTAAAGGGGATGGTGGGAAACTGCTAAGGACACAGTGCAATAGTGTTGTGTACTATATAATGCATTATAGTATTATACCTTCCAGTCTAGCTTTTGGCAGTTAGAGAAAGAATGGAGGCTGGACAGAATTGTGTCTAGATTCGACTGTGCAGGCCTCTTGCACTTCCCTCATTTGATGCGTCATTATTCTATCTCCCTGAGCTGAGGATTACATCACGATTTTGTCGAAACTGACACCATATCCACGCCTACAAAGTTTGTGCAAATTCTGTCATGCCTTACAGGCCCGTATGTTGGAACGATACGCCTCAGAGATTTTGTTACATATGCTTTGTGATCCTCAACCGATAGTCTGCATTGTAATTTGGTTTGAGCTGCCAGCTTGAGATCACCAAGTGCAATATGTATGATCCTCCATATTGAAGACATGTATTGTAGCGGCCCAATGGATTTTTGTATGTGAATTTCGGCTTGTCAAAATTGGAGTATTATGAAAACTGAAGGAAACTTGGGTCCAAATTCCCAAAGCTTCTCCAAAAGTAAAAAGTTCATAACTTTTGAATTTGTATTTTCAAATGCAAAAGAAGTCTTGCAAAACAGCCAGCACAAAAATTACTACAACCCTTTTGATTCAAGGTAAAGATTTTACGTCCCTGATTGACAAGAAATTATCATCATATGATTGCTGACCTCAAGCATTGCCTCATCATCACCAAGTTCATTGGCTCTTGCCTAAACCCATTTTCGCTTATTTCTTGGGATTTCAAATCATCAGTTAGAGGGTAAAGTTGGGAAAAGTAGCCTTGAAAATGGACATGGGAAAAGGGGTTTCTCTTTCTTGAAACAAATGACCCTAGACAAATATGAGAGTCCTATGTTGACTCTACATTAGGCATCATGAAGAATCTTGTATCATCACAAATAGATAGCAACTTTTGACCTAGACAATATGGTAGCTATGAAAATCTGACATGGATTTCTTCGAAGAAGCTCACATCAAGGACACATTAATTGGCAAGAGTAGAATAGTAAAATTGGAAATTTAAGTAGTTGGCCATGATCAAACCAACAAAATCATTTGATATCCGCAATATTATGCATGATTGATATTGAGTAAAGTTGGGTTGTGGCTCTACAAACTTCGAAAGTTTGAACCTCAAGGGGTTAACCTAACAATTGATTTTGACATCAACCTAGTTAGATGCAAGTTTTTGATTTTCACCATAAGGTGAAACATTGTGAGCTTTTGCAAGAAGTGAATTTTAAACAACAAATCCATTGCTTTGAGATGATCACATTTACCAACTCAAATTGGAAGCATTTGGAATTATAAAAATCAATGACAAGTAAAATTAGTTATTGGATAGGAGGTTCTATTTGTAGTCAAATTCTTTTTACCCAATCAATTGATGCAATCCTCAAGCAACTCTCTACCCTGAAACTTGACCTTGGATTTAATATTGTAACTACTTCTTAAACAATATCAAGTTTTCTTAATTGGAAGATAATCATGGGTGTTAATGCAATTCAATAAGATTCAATACCAAGCAATGAGTATATTAAGAACTTAGGGTAATGACCTTCAATACACATTTGAAAGAAGTCCAAGATTCAAATACATTTATGAAACAAGTTTGTTTTGTCTTGTCAATTTTGCACAAGGTAGTTGTTGTTAACGAGGGAAGGTAAAAGAGTTAATCAAGATATGGATTTGGTCAATGTGAATCAAGCACTTAAAAGTTCGGTACATAGATTATGTCACAACACGGAAACCAAGAAGGTGTGGAATTCAATGTTTGTGATCACAAGTTCGCTTCATTGCTCAAGGTGAAAACACATTAAGGTCCCTAAAAAATGTAATCACAAATGGTTTTTTCAACACTTTTATTTTATTTTGTTGAAGTGCACTTTCACAATTGATTGTGAATTTTGATGAGGTTTGATTAGCTTGAAACTTGGGCAAATCATTTATGAAAAAATGTATTAAATGAGTATATTTATGATTAAAAAATCAGAGAATATGAAAAATTAATATATTTAAAAAATGGGGGTTGTACATGATATTTTTCCATGCAACTTTGGGTGGTGAATGATATTGAAACAAATTAACAAACTCCATCAATATTGACAAGTTCTTCACATTTTCCACATGTTATCATTCATAAGATATGTTTGTTTTCTATCCATAAACCATAAACATATATATATATATATATAACCACTTTCAAATGAACAAAAACCCATATATGAAGAGGGCATTGTGTGTTTTTCCCATTTAACTTTTGTTTATGGATGTGGCATAGGACCAAACTTGTATGGGTGTCCTAGTGTCATATAAAGGTTCCACATCACATGCAATATATGATATACACTATGTATATAAGCATTTAAAATCTTGACTATTGGATCAAAGTTGAAATGGTTACAAATTGAAATGGTTGTAATTCATTTTATATTTTGATTGTTTGATTAGGTTTGCACAATTTAAAAAGTTTGCTTAAAACTATATGTTGCCAAAAACAATATTGGGTGCAAGGAAAAATAAACAACTTGTGATCTTTGTAATCTACTTGTAGCATAAGTGAGAAGTGACCATCAAATAAATGTTGATATATCAATATTTAAAAATATTATTTACTTAATTAAATGATGAATATAAGCATGTTCTCTGAATTTTACAATAATGATATTGAAAATTCTCACGTTTAATATGCATTTAAATAGATTTTAAAATATACAAGTAAATGCAAGTAGATCAGATATTGTATTTTTTTTTGCTATAAGTTAATGAACCTTGTAAAAATATTGACCTATTTTCAACTTTTGAACATTATAAATATAATATAATCAACTTCTAAAATATAAGTATGTTTGAGCACTATATTGACCTAGTTAGTTTCAAATATATTTGTTACTTAATTTTATTACATTAATTTTTTTCAAATTTTGAATTCAACTTATATAAACTAAATGAACCCCTCAATGTTTTCATAATGAGACTTAAAAACAATTGGAATATATTTTCCTATGTTCATATAAAAAATTATCATTTTAAAATTGGATTTTGCAAATATTACTTTTCTTGTCTACATTTTCATGCTTGCACCTTATTGTAATTACTTTTAACACTATAAAGTTTTTTGCCTAAGGTGGGTAGACCCTAATTAGCTTTTAGGGCCAACCCCCTATTTATGGTTCATAAAAAAACATCTCCATAGAACCACACAATCTCCTAGGGAGGTTCTTAGTGTGGTTCAAAATGTCCAATGATTTTTGTATAAAATTTAAAGATGTGACTTGTGACTATCTACATATATGTAAGAACCATAAGGTCTTTTCTTGTAGTTGTTTGCTTATACAACATATCAAGTAGATAGTTTAAACAAGTTCTTTTATTTATGTAATATTGTTTGTTTTAAAAAAAAGTTGAACATAATAATTGAGAAGGTTCCCTTTGCAAAGAGTGATTGTTTGAAATTTTTAATAAACAATAGGGAACACAAATTCAGCTTGTGCTTCCTTAAGAACCTTTTTGTTCAAAGATGTTATATTGTTTGTTTTGAATAACACTAAATGCGAAGGTTTGTTCCCTAGTTGGTTGCTAGGCTATGTGGCCTTTGCAATGATCCCAATTGTATGTTGTGTGGTTTGTTTTGAAATGAAGTTTTATTGTTCCATTTGTGCCCAAAGAAAAAAAAAACTTCAAATTTCTTGTTTCATGTTGATTGTTTAAATGATGCATCCAAAATTGCTTTAGTGTTATGTTGTCATTAGTTAAATATTCAAATTACCAACGTGGGTGGAGAATATAACTTCACTTTTCCAAGTTTTGATTCAAGCTCTTAAATTATTTTTCTAAGCGAAGCACTTCATTCATGGAAGTTGAAACTATGTGTTTTAGCCATTAATCTTACTTAATAATTACCAAGTGCTTTATCTACTTACATACCTACATAACAATTATTTTTATTCCTTCCTTATTTACTGATGATAGTTACCGCTCTTACATAATTAAGTAGTTACTTGTGTTGGATAGTATTGGGCTTTTGGTGAATCTAAGTCCAAATCAAAATTCAAGTATGAGAATAAGATCCAGTGGGCCTACATGCACCCAAAACCAACCAAGAATTAAAAATAATGGTTATACTTGTATTTGGACCTAACCTTAAAACTACATGACTTAATGGGTTTTCATGGATTTAGACTTAATTAATAACTTGTGGACTTGATGAATCTTAAGGGTTTTTTATAGGGTTTGGTCCTTAGTGGTAGGTAGGGCTAGGGCCTAGGGCCTAGGTTTAGATAAGGTTTAGTGATTTTAGGTTTAGAGTCCTTGTCTAAGTTTTAAGGATTTAACATGATAGGTCCTAGCCTTAAGCTTAAATGTATAAAGTCATTTTGAATTGTAGCATTAAAATGACCTTCACACAAATATGTAGTGATGTTCCTTAATTTGTTCCAAGTATGTTGGATAGAGGCCCAAATAAGGCCCATGTGGGTGGAGACCATTGTTAGTTAGCTATTGGAACTTATATTCTTTATGTTTTCCCCTATTGTTACTATTGGGAGCAAGTTGAAGAACATGTTGAGAACTTTGGGAACCGATTGAAAATTTTAAGAGACACCATGAAAACACCAAAATCCAAAAAAATCAAAATCACTTGAAAATCAACTTTTCAATTGAAATAAACAAAAATTGGAACCAATTTAAACTTGAAACTAAAGGTTCTTATAAAAGTTTTATCCATTGGACCTAAAACTATTGGTGAAGAAAATTTGACCTAACCCTGAAATTGGTGGATTTTAATTTTTGAAAATATTCCTTAGACCTGAAATTGATGGGTCTTCAATTTTAAAAAAACTCCTAGACCTAAACCCAACGATTCTTGTAAAAGCCAAGAACAGAGCAACACTAATAGTTACCTACATCTTGTGTTGCATGTCAACATTTTATCAAGTTACTTTTACCAAATTATTTTACTTTAGATATTTGTGCTTCATGCATTTAATGTTTTTATAATTATGAAATATTTCAATTAAGATTAGTTAAATGCTCATTACATGTGATGTTTACCGTGTTAGATGGAAATGACATTTGCATGGGTTGATGACCTTGTGCTTGTGCATGCAATATTAGGGAGGTAGCATCTGCATGTGAATCCTATTAGAAGTTGGCCATACCGAGGGTGAATCATAAAGTTTGAAGCAACTTGTGTGATCTTAAGATAGGTTGAAGCCATACCTCAAGGGTGAATCATAAAGTTTGTAGCAACTTGTGTGATATTAAGATAGGTTGAAGCCATATCTCGAGGGTTAATCATAAAGCTCATAGCAACTTGTGTGATCCTACAATAGGTTGAAGAGTTCATTGTAAATGTGTGTTTTATTCATCTCTTTTCTCTTGTCAATCTACTATAATTTCCAACAGTTCAAGAGGGAAGTAGGAAGGTTTATGAGATAGGTTAGTCACCAAGGTGGAACCTTGGTAACTCGGCTAGGGTTCATCCACAACTGAGTCAGAACTGATTTCCAATGAATGGGTTCCCTCATGGGTGCTGAGTCACAGGGTTAGGTCACAAGGTTCATTCACACAGGAGGATGTACCCTTGCTCTTCTTCATGAAAATAATGGAGACAGAACAACATGAGGATGAGGACTGTGACAGTTTTTTGTTTCCTCTGGGTTCTGATCTCCAGTCTACTTGTTATTTCATTGTGTACTTAGCCCATAGATAGCATCAGGATGAACTGGAACACCAGATCAACGTTTGCTCAGGCCAAAACCTTGTACTTGCTTGGATGTATTGGGGACCCTTTGTTTGAATGAATCATGGACACCTGTTTCTCCAAGAATTGTTCATAATATTGGATTTGATCTGGATTGTCAGTTGGAGGTGAGTTACTGAACAGCTATATTCTCGACTGTGTTTGGGTTCATCTCAATTCCCATGTGTTTGGGATTTTTTTGGATGATGCACTGGTGGGTGCTGGATCACATGAACCCTCAATTCTTGTGTGCATCTTCTTCTTGGAACAGGGTGCACACGCTATTGGGTAAAATGTAAAATCCAAAATCCCCTCCCTATTTGCAATATGCACAATTTCATGGTTAAGGTTTTGATAAACTTTGCTGACATGGCAATCATTTTTTGCCTCTGAGGAGGGCCGCTATGCCCCTTAGCTGGCTGTTCTTAATTCACTTCTTAAAATACAGAGGTCAGTAGCAAAAATCAGCTAAACAGGTAGGTAGCAACCTTGACTCGTTACGGTAGTAACCACCTTTCGCTTTGTGCCATCAACCTACTTGAGGGTCATGGGATGCATTTGGACTCCTGCACCTCAAGTAGGCAGATGGCCTGCCACAGCATGTAACCAGGTTGAAAAGTTAAGGAATACCTAGTCCATAGTGGCTGCATAAAAATTTCCATCTCAGGCTTGTTCTTAGGTCTTCTCTTGGACATGTGCAGACTGGCCAATTAACAAATGGGCAAGGTATGAAATGTTTGACATTCGCAGAAACAGTCCTGTTGAAGGAAATGACCCTTAACAAAACATAGATCTGTTGAAGACATGGAGCAATGGAAACATGAGGTGGAGAAGAGCCTTACAAGGACAAAGAATCCATGAGACAAAGAAAAGATCGAGCAAAACATGAACTTAATTCGATAGAAGCAAGAAAAAAATGTTATACGAAAATCTAAGAAATTGCAGAAAGAGTACATATGAAGTACATAGTTGAAGGTTCTAAATGGGTGTAAAAAGTGTTGTTTGGTAAAAGAGAGGAGCATTCCAGCTTAATCAATCAAGTCCACATCCACACATGTGACATAACAGTTGTCTGACAGACCTTCAGATATGGTGTGGATATTGCACATGAAATCTAACGTCTACTTAGATTTTAGAGATCCTTTTGAGGGCCAGTTCACAATCTTCTACTATTAAACTTACCACCCAAGGCCATTTACTTATCTCTGTAGGATTCTAAGCAACTGCAGCATCAGATCATGAGTTCATGGAAAGGAATTAGTCTTAGGACAGGGTAGTTGATAGTGTTTACAAGCCAACCAAAAACAAGTGTGGGGTTTTTAGTTTTTACCTTGGTACAAGTGCGGGTGCTAATTCACCCAATCCTGCACAGTAACAAATTATAACAACCTTGTTAATATGAACTATTTGCGATTTGCATCTTTCAGAAGTAGAACTACTTAACGATGGCATGAGAACTTTCTACAGAGACAATAATAGGGCCTGAAACTTGGAAGAATTGATGCTTACAGGGGTAAGAGTTTTCATCACTTCTCACACACCACAATGCTGCAATTGGTCTTCTACATAGACAGGAAACATTAGAGTGCATCAAAAGTATGGTTCTATTGAGAGCATAGTTTTCTTTTGAAAGAACAGTTAACATTTCGCTGAAATTGTGATGGTATTGACTCCTGGGTTCAAAAAATTAGTTAGGTATGGCTACTGTGGATTTTGCAGTGCACCTTAAAACCCTAAACCCACCATACAATAATATGTAATTTATATCATCCTTCTTATTGTGGTTCTGTAAGTTGTGCAATGGGATGGCAGGTGTATGTGAGTCAGAGGGTTTTCTTTTGTCTACAAGCAGTCCATGGGCCTTTTGATGCAGCTGGGAAACCTAAATTGGATTTCTGGAGGGGGAGGCTTTTGGGATTGGAGAGAGGCACAGCTGCAACCAACAAGAAACTTGAGGCAGCAGTTCTTGCAACTCTTCAAATGGTTTTGCAAGAACTGCCGGCTCAAGTTTCTTTGAAGAGTTGGAAGCCATGGATTATATTCGCAGGGCCGACATTCTGAAATGTAGGGCACTAGCGGCTACTCCATTCTTTCACGATAGCTATGGCTACACAGAAGGAAAAGTTGTAGAAAACAAAAATCCCAACATTATGTACCTAATATCTACCTAGAGGGGAAGAGCCACCCCGCACCATACACAACTACCCAACAACGCAAGAAACCAGCAAGCGATCTACACAACACCAAACCCAACAGATGGGAATACACAACACACATCTTGCAATCACCGCACGAACAAAATGCGGTTACACGACGCAAAATCCATACACCAAAAACAAGCAGTTACACGAAACAAAGGCCCCGAACCAAAAGTATGCAATTGTAACGAGAAATCCTCAGCAATGTGCAAACTGAAAACAAAGAGATCCTAGAAATTTGCAACAGAAAAGCAGGTTCCAATTACCGGAATCAAAACCTTTCAAGCACCACGGCGCCATTGCAATGGTTCCACATCGAGCGAGGAGGAGACGAACAAATCGGCACAAGAAAGAAAGAAGGAAAGAAAGGAGAAACGAGGAAAGAAAGCGGCCTTTTATCCCATATAGTTAACTCGCAGAAATTTGGAACCTGGACTATATATACCCTTCTCGAAAAATTATTTCATACTTACCTGGGCGGGGTTGATCGGTGGTCAAGATGGCCGATGGCCTAGGGAAATCTCATCCATTGCACTTCGGATCGGATGACTCTAGCATCTTCCTACGGGGGGCATGCACGTCGTAATTTGTGGCAGCGGGGGCTCGCGTTCGCGCGGCTCCTACCCGAAGAAAATCTTTAATCTGGATCATTGACTTGAAGGTAAATAGAAATGCTTGTAAATGTGAAGAAATGTCTCTTCACCACTCTGATTCGAGGCCCATATCTTTCTCATTTGTAGTTCCTATAGAGTGATCTAAAACCTCATTGTTGCACCAACTATGGCTTTTACAAAGCTGCTTGTATATTCCATAGGTAAAGATGCAAGAATCAAAGATTTTAAGCTTGAAGTCTTGATCCGTTTTAATTCACCCATCACCAAAAACTGAACCCTCTTGCACCAAACACCCCCATATCTTCCCCATTCATTTACTGAATCAAGCAATGTTGCAGTTTTTGCAATGTCGGAAGTGCTAGGCAGAGGGCTACAAATGTTCTTTGAGCTTCAGAAGCAGAGGAACAATGTGTCAGGATTCAACCTCCTTTGAGTTCTGAAGTGTTCACTCTCCAGCCTATCTACCCTATGTGTTGGAAATCAAAAAATTTCACCAACATAAACTTACACCTTCCATTGTATTATTGATAACTAATTGGAATTATTGATGGAAAATCTGTTATACTTAATCTAAGTTTTGCATTAGTTAGGGTTAGCAGAAATGGGTTAGTTGGGAAGTCTATTCCAGCAACTTGTGGACGATTCAGAGGCTCCTTGATAAAGGTTGCAAATCAACCGTGCATGCACAATCCCAATCTCACAGTTGCAGACACTCTGATACAGATTGCTTCATAATGGGAATCATTCTATCTTTAAAAAAAGTTCAACTTCAGGTTAAGAAGCTTAGAATACCAGGAGGATGGAAGCAAAATGTGCAGTCGGGAGTGTGTACCATAGTATGCAACTATTACAGGTGATCTGTCTGACTTGGATTGTGTCTCTTCTGTGAACATTCCACTGTGCACTTACTATCAATAATTTCCACAAATCAGGAGCTTGTTTGCACCTCAAAGCATGTTTATGAATACTCATAAATTGAACTGCAAGAGCATGGCAGTTGTAATCACAGATAGAGGTGAGACTCAAAAAACTGACACAAGCAACATTCAAGGCAGACACCAGTGAGCTCCACATCCTGGCTAAGTTAACCGAAGGAACATTCCCTCCCACTGTGTACCTGTTTCCTTTACTTCTTGACAGCCTTGCAGCTTACACTAGTTCCCCAGACTTTGACCACTGCAAAACATACAGAATTGGGCTGCCAATGTCCCAAGTGAGAAACCAAGAAAACCTTGAATATTATACTCACAATCTGACTCTCCAAAAAGGAGCCAAGGAGCCCAAATAGAATTTGCGGATCATGCAATGATCAAGAGCATTGCAGATTTAGGGTTGGCAATCTGAGCTTCCTTTACACAAATCAGGAAGATCTCTTAACTGTCATTACAGCACAGGTGGGCTATTCAAACTGACACAAATATCCAAGAGTGAAAAGGATCACTGAGTTTACACTGCAAAACTCCAGTCTAAAGAGAAACAAATAGTGATAGCCAGGGTCCAAGGGACATGATCTCTGCATGACACATTGTTACAATCTCAAGATGATTTCCAAAGTCTCAGAATATTACTTAGGTAGTCACAAGTTATGTATGACAAGGTGATAATATCTCCATCTGCACACATCGATGTTCCAGAAGTGAATTTGTGTCACTATAAATTGATCAGAACATGGGGCAAATACATTTAAAGACATTTGTAAAAGAATGTGAGCGTGTCCTCAATTCAAGGATTCACTTGCCGTATACAAATCTGTACACACATGCTTGCCACATGTATTCTGTGACAAAAAGACTTCCAACCATTCAACTAAGAAGGGGGTCCATGCTCCTGAACTCACACGCTCCATCTTGGCCAGAAATTTGGCTCGAAAGATGGCAACACAAATCAGAGCTCATTTGGATTATGACTGAAATCTCAATAAGACTCCCGAAGACAGAGAGTGTGAGAAGAAAACAGGCTATGAGAACTCAAGAAAACCTTTAGAGAACTCAGAGTTGGAATTCCTCAATAAATCGCGCCGTTCCTAGCCTGAAACTAAGAAGAAAAGAGAGAACTAGATCCTGGAGATTAGAAGGCAGAACCGTTGCCACGAGATTGACCAAGCAAATGGTCCTTAGCTTCGTTGATCTTGGAAGCAAGGTAGTCACTGCCGCCCGCATCAGGATGATTGGCTTGTATCACGCGTCTGTGCGCTTCTTTCACCTTCTGATGCGCTATACTCTCTCGCACGCCCAGGATCTGAGCCGCTTCCCGCCTCGTCATAACGGACTGAAATCCGCCCTGGTAAAACTTGCGAATTCTAGGCACCGCCGGTCGTGTCTTGAATGCTTGCCATGCCTGGATCCCATACTTCCCCGCCATCGCCGTCACCGCTACTGCCATCCCTGCTATCAACGGCGTCGCCATAATACCGCTTGTTGATGACACTTCGCTCATCCAGGTACTAACCTCTGTAATCGACAAGGCTCTTCTTCCTCTTCGACGTCCAAAAACACTGAAAGACAAAGCTAATTCCTCGGACGAAATATCCTTCTGGCCTACAACATACGATACTCTCCTCCTTCTACTGTTCTGCTTTAAGGGAGAAGTCCTTGTCCTTCTGACGTGCTGCTTCAACCAAGAAGTTCTTGTCTTCCTTTACGCCATCCAGCGTTCTGCTGCAAAGTTAAGGTCGCAGCCGCTTCGGTGATTTCCAGCGAATTCGACGGTCCTCAGAAACCGAATCAAAGAGTGGTGAACAAGTTTCTTACTTATAGGAAAGGTGAAGAATGCAAAGCCTTCCAAAGGCGAGAGAGAGCGGGGGACGGAAGACGACGCTGAAGGTGCGCAAGAAGTGCGACGACGGTGCGCGGTGCGCATTTTAGGGTTTCGCCTTCACGCCCACGCTACCTGCCTAACCGGACATTTGTACCCGTATGAAAACCGGTTCCATTATCATATCCGGGTCCGTAGACGTGTTTGGCGGTTTTTTCTTTTTAGGGAACCTCCGGGGTCGGTTCGATTTTATTAAAAACTTTTTTCTAGAAGCTCCGGGGAAGGTTCTGGATTTTTGTTTTTGCCTGACCTAGCAAAACTTTGGGTTAAGTTTAATGGTCCTTTCCCAAGCATGGGGTTCTCAATTAGAGTAGAGTTTAAGATTTTTTATTTTCTTCAACAAAGAGGTTGGTCCGGGTAGTGGTTAAGATTTAGGGGTATCAATTAGTTTGTCAAAACAAATATAATTGGGTGTCACAACCAAATCGCAGCCTACTATTTCTTTGCTTTGGCAGTGCAAGTGCACACATTCAATGGTGTGCACCAACAAGTTGTGATAGAACTACCAAGAAGTGAAACCCATTGAGTCAGCTTATCTCAAGTGTAAATTTCACGCCTTTGCTCTAAGGGAAACTCAGAAAAAATTGGAGAAGCAACAAGAGGACACATGCTATGCTGAAAGAGAAGTTGAAGAACCAAGCAAAGCCAAGGTTGCAAAGAGACAACTTGAAAGCAACATAGGGGTGATGAAGGCATCTGCGAGAAAAGAGAGATTATGAGATGCAATTGTTGGTGGAGGTAATGAAGAAAGCAAAAAGAAGTTGAGGGGCAATGAAAGTGAAACCCTAAGCCCTTTAAAAAAACACCACTAAACCCTAAGAACTGGAACCTGGTTCCCAAAAAAAATAAAATGTGGAAAATCCAGTCAAGCTATTGTGCATATGGGATATCTGGCACATCTAAGGGAGCAGAAGAACGGCCCTTAGGTAGAGGGGTGGTGGGTATACCTGCCCACTTGTTGCATCTTATATGCTTGTTCAATTTCCTTCCCATGTGAATGATTTTGTGTTTGTGACTAGTAGTAGTACATGTACATCATGTTCCAATGCTTCCACACAGTGATTGTGTCATCCCTTTCCCACCCTTGCTGATATGGTGGCCACTGAGTGATAGTACAATTCTTTTACACAGAAAGAGCAACCTTAGCACATGAGATCATAGACTTGATGTTGAGTGAAGATTTGAATCTAAAGCTACTGAGGTTTCTGGATAGGCAAAGATCACAAGTTCACCATGTCCACACAAGAACTCAGCTACTAAGTACACTCAATCAAACAGAAATGAGATGCTGTTGCTAAAAGAAAACCTGTCCATGAACTCTGCATTTTGAGAGTCCTTTGGCTGTTGCCTTTGTCCAAACTTAACCTGATGTAAAAAACAATCCAGCAAATACTGGCAACTAACTGAGAATACACAAAATGTAATCAGAGGGCAGCAATCACATGGTCACCACATATGCATTCTCCAGCCCATCCCTATTGATGTATCATATTGGCTTCTCTCAACAAGAAAATCAGGTTGGTCAGTGAGTTCTGGCAAGGTCAGCTTGAAGTTCTTGACATAAACCTAAGACTCAGGATCAATGAACTCAAATGAAACTTTGCAATTTGTCTTCCCTGACTCCTGCTCAATAAGGTAAATGAAACCCATTGATGTGGCAGTATTCCATTGCTGCAATGGGTTGCCCTTAAGTGTCTCCACATGGCCCCTTCTCGTCCAGCTTTGCTGTCTCAAGAAAGGCCTCATGTCCCTTGCACACATACACTTGCTGATCATGTTCTTGACAAAATACCAATGAGCACACCATCTCAAAGCAAGAAACCCTCTTATCTTCTAGATGAGCACCTCTCAACAATTCATGCAATTTGACCATGCCTGTTGTACTCCTTCATTTTTGGCAGCAGTGTTGCTCTGACAAATCCTTATAATTAGAGAATATTGATGGCACAGCCATAGCCCTCAAGGACTCGTGCAGAAATATGGTTAGGTGTTTTGGAGTGTGTTTGCCAACTAAGTATTTCTCAATAGAATAGTTGCAACTCATGGAGCCTTGTATTTCCTGAAGATAGAGGGGCTGGTTGTTTACTAGTTGGAGAGCGTCTTGCGCATATGTTAGAGTTTGGGTTCATGGAGGTTTGTCAATGGATATGGAGGTTTGTTGTTGAGCTTAAGCAAGACAAACATGGAGGTTGTCCATCCGAGCCATACCATGGGAGATTTGTCTACACTGTGTCATCTTCTTAAGCTGATCCTGCAGCCTCTGCCTTCTCATCTAAAGCCCCAACCTGAGGACCACATTCCTTTTAGGAGATCAATGTTGCATCACCCTTGTCATGATGGCATGAGCAATTTGATGGTGCTGCAAGTTCCAAAACCCCATGGTTCTGGATCAGAATGACCAAAGAACTCATCATTATCTTGAAAAGCAAGTGCCTCCTCATCACTGCTACTAGCCCCAGGCTGGAGGGGAACATCTTCTTGCACTGTTGAAATGACATCTCCAGCCACTTGCACAATTGATGCCACCCTAACACCAAGAATTGTATCATCAAGTTTGACAGCCACATCAGTCATTTGTTCATGAACTCCTTCTACTCTTTAAGACCTTTTAGATTTTCTGCTGCCATGCACGGAGGAATCCCACTCCTGAATTTCATGAATAACCTCCATTGTGTCACTTAAAGTCCTCAGAATTTTCTGAACCCTCTGGTTTACTTGTTGTAACCTCTTCTCTGATCTGAAGGACACATTCATGCTGCTCAGATGTTTGTTCTGAGACTGCTTGCACCACTGGGGTTGGATCCACTATAACAGAAATGGACACCACGCCCTCCTGGACAGAAACAGCAGTTAGTTCTGCTTGACCTTGACCTTACACCAGGCCCATATGGCTCCTGCTGGCATGGCCAATTAAGAAAGGCTTTTCAGAAGATATCCATGAGATTGCGGAGAAAGCACTACAACAACCAGTCTTTGACTTGGGAAGCATTGTGTAAGTTACAGCAAAGTCAAAAAAGTAAAATGACAACAAGTGTGGTCATAACCTTATGAATGTCACTACAAAATATCACACCATCATCACCTTCACCATGGATAGCAGTGGCTGGCTGCCATGACTCCCAACTGACTCTATCAGCTCCTGATGGTGGATGTAGATAAGTATACAATAATCTGTGTGCTGAGTGCTCAGATAGCTGTGTGCTCAGTGCATAGCAGACTATCCATTTGCCTTTTACTAAAGCATACCATGCACAGGGTACAAATAGCAGCATATCCCCTGTGCACTGAGCTTCTGTTGCATTTGCAGACAAAATGGGAAGATTCCATCATGATGTTTGATAGCACTCAAGAGATATAGCAAACAGAAATCATCAATACTATCTTCATTCAATCTCCAACAAGCTTGTACAGGAAGTAGGCTTCATTTCCAAATGAATGGAGAGATGACCATACAATATGGTTATGGATATTTCAGATCTGACAAACAAACTAGCAACTGGTCTAGAAAACCATCATAATGATGTTGATAAGCAGTCTTTGAAACTTGGTACCAAATGACATGTGTCATACCACAATAGACTGCATAATCACTGTGTCCCTAAGCTGCTTCTTTATGATCTTTATCCTTTCCACCAGGATTGCTGACTTGGTGACAACATAGCTAGCTGTACAAAGTTTGGGTGGCTCAATAGTGTCGTGAAAAGCCACCACTAAGTTCTCAAAACTCATCAATCCATGGACCTGCTTGCCAAAGTGGCCACATTGCAGATATTAGTAGGATAAAAAACTAAATCCAGGTCCTCCTTTGCTCTCTCCACTGATCAAGATTTTCCAGCAAGCATGAAAGAAGAATTTGAAATTGAGGGGTTCGATGGTGAACAGAAACCAGACCTGATCAGCTTCCACATATGTTGCAATACACAATCAACCCCAATGCTGCACATCACCCAAGGCAAGTTTGAATTGCAGAAGTGAATTCCAACAGTGCACAACCAAATCTTTGCACAAAGATAATGTAGTCTTGGCAAGCTTTGCAGAAGAAGATCCATAGAGGACACTCAGAAGAACTCTATGGGTCCCCCAAAAACAACTAAGGACAAGTTCAAACCCCATGAAGATTCCCCAATTCCAATTGCAAATCTGGAGATTCTGGACTCCATTCACTCCACACCAAGTTTACATTCGGTCCCACATTTTAAGGATTGTTCACAACTCCAATGTGAACTGTGAGTTCATTCTTTTGGGGGATTTAATGGGACATTTCCTATTTTTAAACCTGTTGGCGTGGCTGGTTTGAACTTGCTATAAGGGGCAGAGTCATCATGCTATGAGATAAGCCCCCTTGCTATTTTGAGAATCAGAAAGAGAAAGAGTGTGCGGGTGTGTGAGAGATATAAAAGCTAAGCAAGTTTAGCCTAGGTATTATTCTATACTTGTGAAACCATATTAATGAGAGCACCAGTACATGGAAGAAGTAGAAAAAATTGGAAGGAAGGAAGGAAGGAAGGATGCAAGTCTCATTTGAATTGCTGACACACAAATCTCTTAAGACTAGAGTGTGATAATAGAAATCTAATTCAACTACCAACAAAAAAGAACAAACTGTCAGCATTGAGAATGAGGGTTGGATCTACAAGAGGTGGAAGTCAAGAGGCTTGCAAGATAAGGCAAAATTGAGCAACATAAACTATCAATTCTAGAATACTGTTTGGTACCCTAAACCCTAAACCCACAAAATAACTTTTCTCTGTAGGGTCCAAATGTAGTAAGCATTCGAGAGTACCAGGCTAACTCAGATACTTAGCTCAAGCAATAGAAACTGGAGCAAATGCACATCAAATTCAGTTTCAGAATGCCAAGTTCAATACAGAAAGCTTTAAATCATATGAGGACATAAGCCAAATCTACAAAGGATTTCGAGCACATTCAGGAGCTTGGGTCTTGAACCGTCTCCTGTCAGCACAGTAATTGTAAGTGAGCCAGTTGTCTCGAACCCATGTGAGGTCATTGATCTGCCGACTTGCCAGCATTTGATAATCCACATACTCCCACCAGTTACTTGTATTGGCGATGCAAGGAGTTGTATTTGCATTCTGCACCTGGCATGCATCAATGCTAAAGCCTTGGTATGATGCCACAAATGGTGCCATAGTCCAATCAAGTTTGACACTTCCACCCTGTGTTGCCCATTGATCACCATTCCATATACTGCTATACACTCCCATAGGTTGCTGGTTCAAATATGGAACACCAATGTCTTCACTGTTCATATAAACCCGAATTGGTGTTTGATCCACCAAGAAACTGTGCAAAACAATCAACCCATTAGATCCTAAATTAAGAGGCCTTGAACTATCAATGTGTTTGAGATTCCTACATTATTCTTGGACTCTGGAGCTGATTATTCTAGACATCAATCTGTTAAGGATCAGATAGTAGAGAGAGAGAGAGTGAGCGAATTTGGAGAGCGGGGGCAAAGTCTTACATAATCTGTTGTTTGTTCCAGAGGACGGAATAGGAGTGGAAATCAGCAGTTGGGTCAAACCAAAGATTGATACGCTGCTCCCGATCTCCAGTCCCACTTGCATAGATGTTAGTCTGCAAAGAGTAAGGTTGCCCTGACACGTTCCCCAGAAACTCGAAGTCTATTTCATCGTGCTGCATTGTATCCGATGCCATCTGGGCATAGATTTGGAACTTGAGCAATTTAGAGATCATTTTGCTAAACCTTGTCTAGCAGTAAGTCTTGTGGACCCTATGCCAGACTTTCAAAGCCTTCAAAGGAATTGTTGCAGTTCTAAATTCAGCTTTGCACAAAACAGAGTGTGTCAACAAACATGCAGGCTTTTGTGTCCATCTAGTGGGGAGGTCACTACAAAATCTAGAAGGCAAATCCAATACAGACTGCTAAACACCAACCAGTTGGTTGTCTTAGAAACATTAGATAGCAAGTCGAAGACTAGTACTGGAAAACATCTGACTGCATGCGATCAAGATGCTGATTCAGTAATGTCAACCATGCACAAATTTGACCATAGCTTACCATGTGAGATTATTGAACAATTTTGTGTACCTTTGATCTGCATGTCAGGTGAACTTGCTCAAGAGCCCTTACAAGACTTTACCTTGAGAGTGAGTTTGAGTCTGCAAATTATATAGGCACTTACATCAAACCCTATAATATATACTACCAAAGTCTGCACCCTTCAGGTGCAGTTTAAATGTGTAGTTTATCAATCTTGCTATGAAAATTACTTGAATTGAATTAGCCTGGAGTTTTATATGGTTTTGGTTGCAAAATTACCATGTGCCAGGAGTCATAGGGGTGGGGTTTGGATGCTTACATAATAAGCAGTTACAGTACCAGCTGAATTGCCAGGGACAAGCTTGATCTGTAGTTCGATGAACCCAAACAAGTACTTGTTCTTTGAAGCAAATCCAGCAGCTATATTCAAACCCCCCCAGTACACCAAAACCCAACCATCAATTTAAGCTTCAAAATCACAGACCCCATTCATCAATAATGAAGCAATCTGCTCCTCATGCATCATGGCGAGCATAGGAAATTCTCTGAGTCCCACATTAAGGTACTAGAGAATTGGTATGTTAGAGATCTGGTCTTGAACATGTTCTTGCCAAATAGTGCACTTCCTTGCATAACGAATCACAGGTGATGCAAGAGTCTTGTCTCTCAAGGACAGAGACTAGAGGAGAGCTTTACTAGGGTTTTGAAATCCTCCAAGTCCAGTGAGGTACTACAGATTTTGTATGAACATTAGAAGATTTTCTTGCCAATTAGTGCGCATTGCCATGCAATAAATCCCCATGCAAGAGCCTTGTCTCTGAAGGACACAGACCAGGAGAGTTTTACAAGGGTTTTGAAATTCTCCGAGTCACATGAGGAAATAGAGATTTGGTGTGAACGTTAGACATCTGGACTTGAACATTTTCCTACCTTCAATTCTGAGTGCACTTTGGTGCATAATGAATCCTGATGCAAGAGTCTTGTTCCTCTCAGGGACACAGACCCAGAGAGCTTTACAAGGGCTTTGAAATTGTCCAAGTCCCATGAGGTTCTAGAGATTTGGTGTGAACATCAGAGATCTGGCCTTGAACATTTTCCTACCTTGAATTCTAAGTGCACTTTCGTGCATAATGAATCCTGATGCAAGAGTTTTGTGCCTCTCAGGGGCACAGACCCGAAGAGCTTAACAAGGGTTTTGAAATTCTCCGAGTCCCATGAGGTACTAGAGATTTGGTGTGAACATCGGAGATCTGGTCTTGAACATTTTCTTGCCAATTAGTTCAAGTGTTCGGTACATAATTCATCCTGATGCAAGAGTCTTTTCTCTTAAGGACACGGATCAGGAGAGTTTTTACAAGGGTTTACACGGGTGGTGAGGATTAGGCTCTAACGTGGTGACCCAGTTCTGATCCCCGATGAGCTCTAAAACCATGGCCCATGTTTATTGTTCACGAATGTAGAATTAGCGTAGTATTCGGGTTACTGATTTCGTCTGTTGAGGAAGTCTTGGAAGTCCCTAGGTTCCGCTCAGAAACTTCAAAGAATCGAGATCATCCCTTTAGTGAACTCATGAATCGCGGAGGGAATGATCGAGGAGACAGGAGAGAAGGAGGCGGAGAGAAAGTCTAGAAACAGAGAGGGAGAAAAAGTACTAGACCTACCGCCTTCAGGATCAAGAACCAACTGCACGAGTTGCCCACCGTCCAACATCCGGTAATGGTTCGCGTCGGCCGTCGTCTCATAGTTCTGCATGAAGCTAACTGCTCCTCCGCCTCCCTGCACCGACGCGACGGTCTCGCGGAACAAGCTGTTGCTGCTGCTGCTGCTAGAGCGTGGCAGAGTACTATCGGCATTATTATACTGACTACGTCTAGCTGATGACGCTGCCTGCATGAGTGATCTTGCATCAACCACGCCTGATGACACACAACAGTAGTTACAAATGACGACACAAAATAGGAACAATCGTCGAGCCAAGTCTCCACATTTATTAGCTCGTAGCTCTCCTGGAAATGCCGCCGCAGCACAGAAGAATGTCCTGCCACATGAGCACGGCTGAGCCTCACGGATCATGGAACTACAAAGCTTCCATGGGCGCGACATCGTAACAAACTCGTCCCAGATTAATAATAATAATTGAGCTGGGATCAAACAGCGCCTACCAAATTTACTTGGAGATCTTGAATCAAGACAACAAAAAAAAAGAAATTCAGTTTGATACTGGATGATCTGCAGACGTCGCTACATGTATGATCCGTGAGCAGAAGAAGAAGTGCTGAAATTATTTTCATGCAGCGCTCGAGCAAGTCTTGAGTAGTGTGGGGGTGGGTGGCTGGGTGGGTGGCTGGGCGGGCGCAGGTGTGTGTGTGTTGTTGAGACGTTGGTGCATGGGCCGGGAAGAAGACGATGCCAAGACTGGAGCACTAAGTTAACCACGTGGCCGTTAATTGAGCTTAAGGAGCGCTAATTCCGTTTCCAGTCTGCTTTTTGCCCGTTCTGCCTTCCTTTCTTTCTTGATGTCAAATTTCACATCAAGAAAGACATGCACATCATTTCACATCAAGAAAAACATGCACATCATTTCACATCAAGAAAGACATGCACATCATGCACATCATTTCACATCAAGAAAAACATGCACATCATTTCACATCAAGAAAGACATGCACATCATGCACATCATTTCACATCAAGAAAGACATGCACATCATTTCACATCAAGAAAGATGCATATCATGTCTCTTTCTTAATTAACTCTAGTATCTTGGTGGCTTCAGCACAATTTAAATTATTTTTAATTTTCTCATTTTTTCTAAAAAAATTAGATTACTATGCCAAATAATTCAAATATAAAGTCAAACTCGAACCCTAGCCCTTTCAAATATAGTGCAAGTTTGTGAGTCGAACAAGAAACTTTTGTTATTGTGGGGTAGTTTTATTATATTTATTTTGTATTTTTGGTCAATTTTTTTCAAAATCAAAATTAAGCTGTTGAAATAAAAATTTAAAAAACATATTTAATTATTTGATAGGTTATTAGTGAAGTCGCCAAGGTAATACAATTTTAGTCTATTGAGGGAAGTACGCTTGGATAATTGATTTCGAATGATGGCTAGGTTTATGAACTAAATTGATGAAGAATGCCATCTTAATTTGATTTTTTAGAACTCTTTACCAAAAAAATTATGTAACATCTTGGTGAAACTTTGTAAAGCATAAGGAGGCATGGACGAAGTAAATTTACCAAGTAGAAAGGAGAGGTGGCAAGAGGTTATCAAAGTTTTCTTTTGGAGAATCAAGTTTTGTGGATTGCAAATTTGATTAGTGAAAATTTGGCATGTAGTTGAACTAACAACAAAATAACTTTGCTTTTACTTTTGAATTTGTGAATGCGCATTTGAATTTTATCTATTTGGCAAATTGTGTGTCTCAACTTGGGGTCTCATTTCCATTGTGACACAAAATGTGAGCACTAAGATTGTTTGGTTGAGTTGGGGCTCAAGGAGGTTGAACTGCTCTAGTGTGGCATGTTTTATATCTACATACCCATCATATGAGTGAATGTAAAGATGAAATAGAATCCATGAGTTCATGAATTTAGGTCAAATTTGAAAGAATGAATAGAGTTGCAAACATGACATTACCTGGTTTAAACAAAAGTGAGTGCAAATGATTTGGTTTACTTAACACATGTGTGCCGGTCTTTTAGTGTGACACCAAAAATCATATTGTCTTTAGTGACTTTTTGTAATTTTTTGGGTACAAAATATCATAAATAATAATTTCAAAATGATTATAATATTACTTTAAATGAAACATCTTCTAAAGCACAATAAGAAAATCATGACTCCAAAAGGTGGATCAAAAGTAATTGGTTTTGCATGGTATTTTATGCTTGTCCAAAACAACATACCCTCATTGTGTCATATGAAAATATTATGTTGCATAAATCACTTTGTGCAACAAATTAGGCTATGAATAGGTAACATGTATGTGCATCTTTTGATATGTGCATTGGCCCCAATAGAATTAACAACCCATTAAATGTTTGCAAGTTGGTTGAATTGAAAAAAATTCTCCACCTTTCAAAATACCCTTTTTTTTTTTGGTAGTCTATGATATGACATTGTGACACCTCTTTATCTATTCAAAATGGTTTGTACTAGTGCTCTATAAAGTTTTCAAGCAAATTTTTAATGATCAAGTGGCATAATGATCAATTTGTTGACTTTTGTGTGGTATTTTCCTTGTTCTTTGCTGAATATGATGAATATTTGTTGAAAATAATAAAATGTATCACACATTTAAAATTTTGAATTGTGGTCCTCTAATTGATGATTATATAAAATACAAGTTATGTGGACTTACTAAGGTTATTCCTTTCTCCATTATGCCCTTCATTTTGCAACCAACCCCTGAGTATTCCAAAATACAGAAACCATTGAATACTTATCATTTTTGTGCCACCCTAAAGTACCAGCACCCATATGCATAATACAAATCAATTGGAAATATTTGTGAAGTGATGAGAATGATTTGCTAAATGAAACCAAGGGATAAACTAATTTTGGTTCCCTAAATTAGTCAACAATTGTATACCTTCAAAATTGATATCAAATTGAGTAAATTTTCAAGATTCAACATCTAAGTTTAGTGAAAGAAAAAGAAAAAACTAATGGTTGAACTACTCCCTGCCTTTGTTGTCACAAGATAAATAATGCAAGAGTTAGAATCAAATATGGTTATAATATACAACATGGTCTGTATAGATTATATATTTTTACACAAATCAATAACAGATGTATAAGACATGTAAACAACACAAAACTACAAGCAAAGTGACAATAAACAAGCACATACAAAAGAAGTAAAAATAAGTCCAAAAAAATAAAAGCAAACGTGTAAGCAAATAATTAGAGTTACATTGACAACACTCCAATTGGTACATCATTCACATTTTAGTTGTCAATACAAGTGAGCCCAAGAATTAGGAGAACATTACATTGCAAAGTGAAAGCACAAAATAGTAGAATGGATGTATACCTTGAGCATAATGCAAGTTGTAGCATAAGAGAGCACAACAATATTTACATGATATGTTGTAAACACAAAGGAGTCATAGTTTGATAGTTTTCATTGCAACACATTTTTAATGTGCCTCTCTAAATATTTGGAGTAGATTTTATAATGAAAATGTGCAATTAAAGATGAATAACATTTAATACTCTTCTTTTGTTATGAAATTAGTCAAGATATTAACAATTCAATTATCAATTTGGAAACATTTTTAAATTACAAAAGTTTATCACAACATTGCAATATAACAAAAGGATTAGGAAATTTTAATTTTAAAGAAAAAAAATTCATGAAATTCTACACATTAAAAAAAAAATTACAACCATATAATGAACAATATTTTTCATCAAAGCTTTCAATTTGTTTTAAAGTCATGAAATTTAAATTAAATGATACATATATAGTACATTATGTTATGACAATGTTGATGAATATGATGTTTTAAAAATTGTAAAATGCTCATCCATTGAAGATGTAGTTGGGCTAAATGTTGTTTTTATTATTTAACAAACATAAAATAAATTTATTGTTGTCAAACATGGTGTTTTAAGAAACTTCTTTAAATTGATCGATGTACATTTACATCAAGAATCAATTGCATATTATTGACCAAATTGGTTTTTAGAACAACATAGCACCTATAGTGAAAAGCAATTGAAAGCAAAACACTAAACACCACAAGTGAACACCAAAGAACAAACAAAAGCACATTGAGGGAAAAATAAAATGCAAAGCAAAAAATACAAGAGCAAACCAAGCAAATTACAACAAAATAATTCTCAACAAGAATAATAATACGAAACATAGAAAAATAATAATGAAATGGAGCCTAGTTGTGACTTTTTGTTATTTTGTTCAAATGGAAATATCATTTTTCACAAAACACCTTATATAAAAAGAATAACACTAATTACTTTCAACCTAGACACTAGACCCTACCCACCTTAAACCCTAGGTTTGATAATCACACCTAAAGGTCAACATTACCCTATTTAAGGTTTAAGGTTGGGATGGGTATTAACCTAGTTAGTTCTTAGGGTGTTGTTTCTTTCATGCCAAAAAAATACCCATTCTCTTAGTTTAACATTTTTCACAAGAGGTGATAACCTTCGATTTTCAGGCTAAAAACTTGTCACAACCTTTAACTTGGGTGCACAACCAACTTCTAGGATGAACAACAAACTATCCTTCCCACAATAAAAGGAAGTTAGGCAAAACCTTATGACAAGCCTTTAGATTTTGTTACCCACCCAACATTGGGAAAAACTTGAATAAAACAGTGAAACTAGTTACAAATTGGGTGATTGTTGTATCCCAATTTTGGAGCCCTAATGACATCAAAAAATCTCTTCAAGTTGTTATTTGGGAACCTTGCCATGTGGAATTTCCCCTCCACCTTGGTGAAGGGAGGTTGTGCAAGAGGTCCTTTAAAGGGGTGTAACGAAAAAGAACAATAGCAACAACACAATATCACTGTGTCAAGTGTCAAGTATAAATGTAGCTGATGTATTCTCCAAAAAACTCACTAGACTCAAAACAAAACTACATGCATTATTCCAAATGTAAACTAGTATGCTTGATTCTATGGCACAATTGAAGGATCAGATCTCTTCAAGTTTTCTCTCAAGAGTTATCATTGTCTTCCATTGGTTTCTATTCATACAACAACAAACCCACAGTTACGTACTATCCTTTGTACCAATAACGATTCAACCCCCAACATCCCCAACCCATAATCAGCTGAATTTACATATTTGACATGTCTATATAGTTTGTGCACTATTGAATCCAAGAAGTTTGACAAGAAATAGACGCACCCAATTGCAGCAGAAACAAACACTTTAGATGTAAAAAGATTCTGCAACAATACAAATTATCTTTCTCCCAGAGTTCCCATTACCATGGGTTTCACCCCCTTTACAGAAACAGAAATTCAATAGACGAGATTGGATATATCAAACCCAATTCTTATGAAAATCGAGCAAGCTTGTAAACCCCCTATGGTTTTGCATCATTTCTCTTGTGTCATGCTAGAATGCCGCTACATACTAGATTTTAACAATAGTCCTAAGAATTTCTCGTGCAACATAAAACAAAGAAAAACTAGAGTTCCATTATCAAGAGCATTCATCTCTTTGACATCAAAAACACAAAAAGAAATAGAAAACATATTACCAATTTCAACTCAATATGGAACCACTTTGTGCAATAGAAGTCCCACCTTTTAAAAAGTCAACACCTTCTTCCATAGATGAACACCACAAACAACAACTGCAACATCTAGAACACCACACCACACAAATCCCATCATCAAAGATCCCAAAGACTTGTCAAATCAGGAAACAAACTAAAATAGCTTCCAAGTTTATCCCAAAAATCTCCAATCATCATAATTGTGCGTTGGCACACACAATTGCCCAAACACAATGTTGAATGACAAAGAACAAAAGTTGACAAACTCCTTCAGCACAGCTGATATTGACATTACACACAAAGTAACAAATCACCGTCTCAACCCTAGTTCCCCATCACAAGGATATTTTGTTTGTGAATGGGGAATCTAAACCTTATATTTCAATACATCACATGCATTATAATTTATAACAAATTGAGTTCCTTGGTTGTGTTGCAAAAGTCTTTGCTTGAATTACATGGAAACTATGCTTCCCCCCCCCCCCCCCCCCCCTTTCTACTCAATAAAACCACCACAAACCACAAAAAAACCATCCCCCATACAATCA